>Ga0082335_1001636_pt1 | contig 45972 bp, 48 predicted proteins | sample Subgrocontami58m_FD_72375 | JGI IMG/M metagenome (GOLD analysis project Ga0082335, IMG submission 72375) | Subsurface groundwater microbial communities from S. Glens Falls, New York, USA - GMW37 contaminated, 5.8 m (SPADES assembly) (version 2) ...
CACCCCGAGGGTGGAACCCATCCTTTCAGCCCCCCCGCCTCGACTCGCCGTCTTCGGCGAGGCGGGCGGAGGCCTACGTTCTATACTTCACCTCCCACCTATGCTCCCGGTAGGAATCGAACCTACATCAAAGGCTCCGGAAGCCCCCATTCTATCCATTGAACTACGGGAGCATAGGTGGGAGGACAGGTCATCACCCCTAGGGGTGATGACCTGTAGGGTCAAACTACGAGGGCACAAGCCGCTGTCGGGCGCTCGGCGCAAGGTTGGCACTCATCTAGTCAGCGAGTTGACCAGGTTCGTACCAGCTGTTCGACCTCGGGTATGTCTTCGGGGCGCCCAAAATCGTACCAGTAATCCTGCAGCTGCACTAGGCGTACCGATTCCTGGGCGGCTAACAAATTCACAGCGTCAGTAAGCTCGTACTCGCCGCGGGGCGAACGTTCAACTTGCGGCAACAGCCGCCAGACAGCCGGACTAAAACGGTAGAGGCCCGTGTTAATAAGGTGTGAGGGCGGCGCCGTCGGCTTCTCGACGATCCGTTCAATGGTGCCATCGGCGCCCGGCACGACCACACCATATAGTTCTGGGTGTTCGTGTTCAAGCGCGGCCACCGCACTACCCGATCCTTCACTCAGGCGTGCGAGGTCTGCGGCTGAATACAAATTATCACCACTCACCACCAGCACCTCTTTACCTTGAAGTTCAGGCGCCACGGCTTGAAGTGGCATGAGTGTACCGTATCGCTCCTCACCCAAGCGCTCGAACTGATTCACCAACTTTAGTTGGTAGTGCTCGGCTTCACGCGCGGCAAAATCATACACGCTGGCGGCCTGATAGCCTACCACCAGGAACAGATTATGGTACCCGGCCGTGGCCAGGTTATCAAGCAAGTACGATAAGAATGGCCGACCAGCTGCCTCGATAAGGTGTTTTGGACGATCGGCGGTAAGTTCGCGCATGCGCGTTCCACGCCCGGCCGCAAGAATGACAACTGGCACTACCATACCCAGTAGAGCAACCTTGACACGGCACGCTTACGCGAGCCGGTGTGCGCAATTAAACATAAAGACGATGGCTATAAACCTACAACAGATTGACGCGTAACCTGATCTATGGCGGGCGAGCGTAGTCAAGGTTGTCATACTGGGCATAGCGCACGTACTATAGCACGTGATTCCCGAGTGTCGCGAGTCTGGCCCGAAAAGCGGCTGTGAGCTCTGGCCGGCGGTCGCTTTCATGAAACTTTAGTACTCCCGGGGCGACCACCACGGCGGTTGTGCCGTCGCCCAGACGCGACCCGCGGCGCCTACTAATTCGCGCCAGCTGATACCGCCGCGCCACGGCCTCGCACCAATCACCTATCGCGCCTCCCAGCAGCCGCTCGATAACACCCGGACGAGGTTCATAGGCCGCTAACGTTCCAAATCCACCTGGCCAGTTGGGCAGCCGTTCATGCACCCACTTATTGTCACCCACCAAAGCGGCGTACGTTGCGCTACCCACTAGTGGTATTAATGTCGCCACCCAGTAGGTAAGGTAAGGGTCATCATCGTAAGCCAATTCCTTCAGATTTAGGTGCTCATCGTCAAGGTAAAAGGATAAACACAGCCGATTACTGATCTTGGTGCCGTGACGACGCCAGCCGATGAGGTGCAGTACCAACGTTACCAACAGGCGCCCCAAAAACATCCGCCCACTCTTAAAAACTATCAAGAGGTCAATGTCACTCGTCGGCCGCGCCAAACCCAGCGCCAGTGTATTTCCTAAACCGACAAAACGCACGAACGGTAAATGAGCGAGCAGCCGGGCGCCGCGGTAGGCCCGGCGGCGCTTACCAATGGCTATGCGTGCTTGCTCGCTGCGGTGCGCCAGAGTAGTGCCAGACCCAGCCAATGACCACATCCCATCCTCGGCGGCAGCTACGCCGCGGGCGGTAAGATCATTAAGCATCGTTCGCACCTGCCCGGGCGTTGCCCGTACCGTTCCGCCCCACAAATAACGCCAACATTCGGCGTATGTTAGCGGATATCCCACCAGCTCAAACCAAGCTAGTGTATTAATTACGGCCACAGACAAAGTATCCATACCTTAGTTCAGGCCGGCGTCACGACCGGCGGTGTAGCGTCTAAGCCAGCGCCGTACCAGTACCACCCATACATTTACCATGCTCAAAAAACGGTATGACCAATACAGCGATTGTCGCAGTGGATAGTCGTAAGTGCCAAGGTACTCAAGGCGCTGGCCACCGAACCCAAGTTTGAAGCGCGTGAATCCTTCCCAGGCTGGGTACGAACCTATGCTTGGCTTAACTCCCCAAAAATCGTAATAGCGCAAACCCGCTGCCTTGGCCGCGAGCACCATGCGCCAATGCATGAGATGCGGTGCTTTGAGTTCGGGCCGTTCCCTGGTTGAAGCACCGTAAAGATATGTCATCACGCCTAAACTAGCTATGTTAAGACAAGCTGCCACTATCTTCCCCTGGCACTCAATAATTCCCAGCCGGGCGGCCAGGTGGCTCGTAAGTGGCTCGTTGCCAAACTTTTTAAGCAGTGTGTGATAGTGCGTGTAGGTATGAGGGCTAAAACCACCTCGATCCGCCGTTGCCTGCATCAACTGCCAAAATGACGCAAAATCAAGCTCGCTGCCAAAACGAAAGGTCAGTTCAGCCTGACGCTCACCCAAGCTGACGTTGTACCGTGTCTTCTGGTGCATGGCCTGCTTGAGCTCGGCTTCACTCTTAGATAAATCAAGCACTACAGTGGCACGCGGTTGGTGTTCGTACACGCGTCTAAAGCCATAAAAACTATGCTTGGGACGGGTAACTTGCGGCAACGGCTCACTTAGCAACAGCGGCTCTACCCGTAAAAAACACGCGCGTCCACGGCAGTAGTGCTTAAGCGCACGCAAAGCCGGCTCGAAGTAGCGCGCCTCACGCACGGCTGGGCCGCGTGGCACGTAAGCGTAGGTATACACGGCGGTCGCCGTACGAAAAACAATGCTGGCTACGCCGACGAGCACGCCTTCCTCCCATAAGCCCAGTTGCTCCACGCTGCCGCCGCGGCTGGCCTCGATTGTGAGCCACTCGGGAGTTTGTGGAAACAGTCCAGGAAACGGCGCCCAGGCAGACAAAAACTCATAAAGCGGCGTGGCGGCGATAGGTCGAAGCTCCATAAGCCAGAGGCACGACTCCAAAAACTTTAGGCCCGTGCCAGCTGCTTCAACACTGCTTTGACACGCTCCTCCAAGCTGCCTGACTGTGGCGCAGCTTTTACGGCACTGCGCGCTTCGGCGGCCGAGTAACCGAGGTTGATAATCGCCTCCAACACCGCTTGCTCATCACTACTCGTACCCGTGCCACCACCTACTACCGCGTCGAGCTTATCTTTGAGTTCAATGACAAGTTTCTCAGCCGTCTTCTTACCAAGGCCATGCACGGCGTGCAGATTAGCCGGGTCTTGCGTCGCTACCGCCCTACGAATATCAGCCGGCTTCACCACCTCCAAAATATTAAGCGCTGACTTGGGGCCGATACCAGACACGCCCAGGAGTAGCTTGAAAAAACCAAGGTCATCAGCCGACATAAATCCATACAGCTCCATCAAATCCTCGCGCACGTTAAGGTGCGTGGCGAGTGTAACTTCGCTCCCCACCTTGCAGCGGATCAGGACATCCTCGATGCACATCACTTCGTAGCCGACGCCGCCGACATCAAGTACCAGCGTGCGGCTGGTTTTGCGCACTACCTTACCAGTAAGCTGTGAGATCATAGCCCTATTATAGGGCCGCCATAGTGGTTTGACAAAGCAACGCATGAGACCTAAAGTGGCACCATAAAATCAACAGTCATTTGTTTAACAACTACGAGGTAAACCATGCCTAAACAAAAACAATTTACATCTAAGCAACTAGAAGCGCTACTAGACCGAGCACGTATGCTGAGCCGTGGTCCAAGGAATAGAATCGGCGCCACTGGCTACTGCCTACTCTGCCATCAAGGTACTACGGGAGGAGAAAGTAACCTGTGTTACTCTGCACGCGAAGGTAAAAATTGCTTAGAAGAGATGAAACAATCCTTAAAAGGAAACTACAGCCCGGTGCCAGCTTCAACAGAACTTCTAAAAGTAATCAAACAACTAAAAGCTATTCTCGATGCGTAACACACTACAAACATCAAAAAGGAGTAAAGCTCATGCCAAAATCAACCAAACGAACAAAACACTTCTTTGGTACAGTCGTACGTATATATTCCGTGCCACGTGCATTGGACGGTGGTCGTGCACACAAAACGTATTTACTCGACAATGGTAAATCCCTTACAATCTGGTACGAAATATACGACAAACGACCTAACATAAGGCGTGGTGACAGGGTGCTTGTCCAGTTTCAACCACCTCATAATTCTCTGCATTCTCTTGTCACATACTGGAAAGACAATAAAACAACATCAAGCTTCGAGCTTGACCCACTGAATATATTTATACCACCTATCAACGATAATGAACGTGTGAACCAGCAGATCAGAGTATGCCGAGCAATCAACGCCACGCGCTCATTCATACGCCACGCCCACAATACCGGCTCGTAGCATGGAGAACCTCAGCCTTATACTCCTCGCCATGACTGCTACTTGTACCGGTGGCATAACTATGTGCCTCGTTCGCAAAAAAGACCCCTCGCCGCACTTCGTGGCTGCATTATTCTTCCTGATCGTCGCGATTGCGGTCGTACTCGCCATTATGGCAACACAACACGGCACACGAATCTACTGGTAAACACATGCTCTATGGTCCGAAGCTGAACCAAGCTGAGGACCTTTTTTTATTACCAATTTCAAGCTAAACTACCGAAGCTATGTTCAAGCTCGATGCCCCATTTAAACCCACCGGCGACCAGCCGCAGGCGATCGCTAAGCTCGTGCGCGGCCTAACCAAGGGCTTACGACACCAGACGCTGGTCGGTGTTACTGGCTCTGGTAAAACTTTTACGATGGCTAACGTCATCGCCGAGCTCCAACGCCCGACGCTCGTGATCTCTCATAACAAGACCTTGGCCGCACAACTCGCCAGCGAATTCCGCCAGTTCTTCCCTGGGGCCGCCGTGCACTACTTTGTGTCATACTACGACTACTACCAGCCCGAGGCCTATATACCGCAGAGTGATACCTATATCGAGAAAGAGACGCAGCTCAACGAGGAGATTGACCGACTGCGCCACGCCGCCACCCAAGCCATACTGTCGCGCCGCGATACTATAATCGTGGCCAGTGTCAGTTGCATTTACGGCCTGGGCAGCCCGCAAGAGTACGCCAAGGTGCGCATCACGCTAAGCCCAGGCACCCTACTGCCACGACAAAAGCTCTTGCGCCAGTTAACCAAACTGCGGTACGAACGCAACGACGTAGATTTTCACCGCGGCATCTTTCGAGTACGTGGGCCAATGGTAGATATCTTTCCCGCGGACGCTTTAGATCGCTATATCAGGGTGTACTACGACGGCGACACAATGGAACGCGTTGAAGAGTGCGAAACGCTAACCGGCGATGTTGCTGGTACACTCGAACAAACTGATATCTACCCAGCTTCCCACTACGTCGCTGCACCTGAACGATTTGACGGGGCGCTTAAAGAGATCGAGCACGACCTAACCCAGGAAGTTGAGCGTTTTACCAAGGCTGGCAAGCTACTCGAGGCCCAGCGGCTCCGCGAGCGCACCAATTTCGATCTTGAAATGCTTAAAACCATGGGTTACTGCAATGGCATTGAAAACTACTCTCGTTACTTCGACGGCCGCAAGGCCGGTGTACCACCCTACACCCTGCTCGATTATCTACCTAAAGACGCGCTTATATTCATTGATGAGTCACACATGACCGTGCCACAAATCACCGGCATGTCAGCCGGCGACCGCAGTCGCAAGCAAACTCTGATTGATTACGGTTTCCGCCTGCCCGTGGCGCGCGATAACCGTCCCCTAACTTTTGACGAGTTCAACGCTCGCGTTGGTAACCTCACCTATGTCTCGGCCACACCAGCCGATTATGAACGACAAGTATCACAGCAGATGGTCGAGCAACTCATTCGCCCGACCGGCCTATTAGACCCTACCATTGAAATCAAACCCACTAAACACCAGGTGGATGACTTGGTGCTACAGGTGCGGGCGCGAACCAAGGCTCACCAACGCGTACTTATTACCACATTGACCAAGCGTTTAGCAGAAGACCTTACCGACTACCTGCAGGATGAAGGAATCAAGGTGCAGTACCTACACTCGGACGTCGAGACATTCGAGCGTATTGAAATCCTGCGTGACTTGCGCCTGGGAAAGTACGATGTCGTGGTGGGTATTAATCTGCTGCGCGAAGGACTTGATCTGCCTGAGGTGAGCTTGGTGGCTATTTTGGACGCCGACAAGGAAGGTTTCTTGAGGGGTGACACCGCGCTAATTCAAACCATGGGGCGCGCGGCGCGGCACCAGGCCGGCCACGTTATTATGTACGCTGATACTATCACCGGCTCTATGCGCCGGGCCATTGCCGAAACCGAGCGACGCCGACGGATGCAGCAAGCTTACAACCACGAACATGGCATTACTCCGCAAACAATTGAGAAAACCATTCGTGATGATCGCCTGGCTGGCGGTCAAAAGGTGGAAGCGACCGATGGATTACTCCGCGACCTGGCGCTGGATAAGCTTAATACCGAAGAACTCAAACATGTCGTGCACGACCTGGAGGCACAAATGGAACTGGCGGCACAAAACCTTGAATTCGAACGGGCCGCCGCATTACGAGACCAATTAGCTGAGCTTAATAAATTATCAAAACCAAAAACTCGAAAGGGGTACGGACGAAATCGAAAACGTTATGGCTAAACCGCTTACCCAAGTCCTCGTCTTCGGCACGTTTGATTTGCTTCACCCGGGGCACAAATGGTTCCTGCGGCAGGCCGTCAAGCTTGGGAACGCACTCACGGTGGTGGTGGCGCGCGACCGTAATGTACTCAAATTAAAGGGCCGGTCGCCGGCGCAAAACGAACGCCTACGCCTGCAAGCCGTGCGGCGGCTAGCTTGCGTTACGCACGCCTTGCTAGGGCAAAAAGAATTCAACCATCGTTATGCGCTCGTAATTAAGATTAAACCGGCCGTCATTGCACTGGGCTACGATCAGCGTACGCGCAGCCAATCGATCAAGCGCGACCTAACTAAGCTCGGGCTTCGACCCAGGCTAGTACGCCTTAAACCCTTTCACCCCGAGCTCTACAAGAGCAGCTTACTTAGAAAAAATCGGCTAACGTAGCTACCTCATTCCCCAGGCGGTAGCTATTGCCATGGCTCAGTAATCCTCGATACGATTGCAGCACTGGCTTGCTCGGCTGTTGACGAAGCCGCTTAAGCATCCGCCGTTTCGTGGCAGTGCGCAATACGCGATACTCAGGAAAATGCACCCAACCCAAAAAATCAATGCCCGAGACTACCGTGGTTATTGAAATTTTATCAGGGTGTAGCGTCAGGCGAAGACTATCCTGTAAGAAAAAACTTAGGTGAGGCAAAATACCTTGGAGCCAGTTTTTATCCTGCGACAGCACTACGAAATCATCAGCGTAGCGCAGGTAGTACCTGGCTCGAAGCTGGTGCTTCATAAACTGGTCAAACTCGTTCATGTACACATTCACCAAGAGCTGCGAGGTAAGGTTACCAAGGGGAAGTCCGACGCCAGGTCTACTTGAGTGAAAACTTGCAACAATTTGTGAAGTGAGCCAAACAATATCAGCATCGGGAATGCGGCGTCGCACGATACCCATGAGTACGGCCTGGTCAATCGAGGCAAAAAACTTTTTGATGTCGCACTTCAACACCCATACTGTTCTGGTGTGATTGCAAGAAGCCCGACGCGCGAAACTGCGAAACCTATCAAGCGCACGATGTGTTCCCTTACCCAGGCGACACGAGTACGAATCGGCTATGAACGTCCTATCAAAGAATGGGTACAGCGTACGATACAGTGCGTGGTGTACCAGCCTGTCCCGCACGCTGGCCTTGTGAATATTGCGGGGTTTGGGGTCGGAAATGTTAAAAGCGTGGTAGGCGCCATGCTGATATGCTTTAGCCGCTAGGTCACGGTGGAGGGTAAGAGTGTTCTCCATCAGGTTTAGTTCAAATTCCTGCACATCACGACGTTGGCGCTTACCGCGCACAAACTCCTGCCACGCTGCCAGAAAATTTTCTGGAGATATGATATCCTTATAGGTATGAGTGAATTGACTCCTGGTCTGCACAACCCCTACACTACCCCCCCCCGACCATTTTTCAACAACGGCTGCTACCCCTGCTACAAAAGCTAAAATCAGCCTACCTGCTGTGGTTCGGCTACTTCCAAACCCTACCGAAAGCCCATCGCTATTCGCTGGGCGCGCGAATTGACTTTCTGCTTATAGAAACTATCGAAGCCGTAGCGGCGGCCAGCTTCCTACGGCGCGACGAAAAACAACCTTATGTCCGCCTGGCTATCCGCAAGCTGGACACGCTCAAAGTACTCCTGCTAGTACTATGGGAGGCAAAATCGCTCGATACCAAAAGGTACGCCGCGCTCTCGATGCCACTCGATGAGATAGGCAAAATGCTGGGTGGCTGGAGCGGCCAACTCGCTAAACAAAACTCCCCTGATAAAAACTCAGGGGAGAAATGAAGAGAGGTGCGAAGGACGAACACCAGCACATGGTCGAGATCCCAGCGGTTGCCAGGGTTGGCGTAGTTGCTGTTCAACCAACGTTTGCCATCGTCATTCCGCTTGACGTTGAACACGTTCGGGTTGCCATCGGAGTCGGTTACGTATAGAGCGCCGTCCGTACCACTGCCCTTTGAGTACTCTTAGGGCTGAATAGTATTTGGCATCATAATGCCCTAGCGCCCTACACCAAGTATCTTCATTTTTTAAGTTCTGTGTCCACACTACCGTAAAGCGTACTCTACGGTACTCCGGGTATCACAGTAACCTGGATTCAGTAGCGAGCAACCGTAATCGCCCGCGTATTCACCTAGTACCGCTGGTAGTGTAGCAAAAAGAAACCCTCATATTCAACTGTTGTGAATATGAGGGTTAATAGTTCGAAGACTAAGGGTTAAGAACTAAGGGTTTAATAAACCCTAAGGTTCAAAAATCCAAAGCCTACTTGCGAAGGACGAACACCAGCACAAGGTCGAGATCCCAGCGGTAGCCAGGGAAGGCGCAGTCGCCGATCAACCAACGATCGCCATCGTCACTCCGCTCGACGCTGAACACGTCCGGGTAGCCATCGGAGTCGGTGATTTGCTCCATAGCGAGCCAGCAGATGTCTCCCTTTTTTTGGTCGGGGAATTGCAGCCGCAGGTGCGGTCCAGCTTCAGCAGGGCAGAGCTCGCCGACCTGCTTGATGCGAGCCCACAGCTCGTTCGTTGTCGGCTTGGCGGTAAAGCCGAAGTCTCGCACACAAGCTCTGGCCAGGGTGATGGTTTGCTGTTGTGGCAGCGTGGTGAAGGCGGGCTTCGATACCATGTCCTTAGCCCAGTCGCCTACATCGTAGCCGCCGTCCTGAAGCTGTTTCACGAGCTTGTCCTTCGGCACGCCGCCAATGGTAATGGTTTTCCAAACTGCGAATGCGTTTGGATCAGTGCAACCGGAGCGCCAAAAACGCACGAGACGTTGCCGTAAGCCAGGGTCATCTATGGGGGTCTGCAGGTCGTCGTAGGTGAGGCCTGCTTCTTCCATGAGGCGGTGCCAGGTTGCCAGTCGCCCGGTTACCTGGCTGGGTGTTGCTTGGTTCGCAATGGTATTTTCCATCGCATACCTTCCTTTCTGTATTGTGGTTTGACTTCCCAAAATGAAATATTTTTGGGTTTTTAATGAACGTACCGTAAACTTACGGTAACGTTTTATACTAGACCATATTGACAGATTTGTCAAGAGCCGCTACGCTAACTGCGCTACAGCCACACTGGCTGTTTTTAGAAATTAGGACTTAGATATACTACCTATGCCCAACAAAGCAGCGGCTGCCAAAGCCTGGCGGCAAACCAAAAAGCACGCCTCACATAACCGCGCCATCCGCGCCAAGGTTGAGGTAGCCCTACGTTTCGCACGCCGAGCTATAACCGCCAAAAGCGGTGAGGCAGCGGCTAAAGTTAAGGACGCCATTCGCCTACTTGATCGCGCCACCCGCAGTGGTGTATTTAAGAGTAATACTGGTAGTAGGCTCAAATCACGCCTAATGCAGGCTCTGCATAAAGGCAAGAAGTAACATAGCGATTCAAACTCCTTAAACACCTCCGTCTAACGAAGGTGTTTTCGTTTATGTATACTTATATGTATCTGCTACTTCTTTAGAAGAAGTAGCACAAGAATCGCCACCAGGCGCTACCGCCCGGGCAGTGCTCGTCCTGCTCGTGCCGCCTGCTATGCATAATGGTCACAGCACGCAGGCGGCACGAGCTCGCCGTCCTTCCGCTCTGCGCCCGGGCTTACGCGATGGTGGCAGGTGGTGACGAACGCCGAAGCGAGGCAACAGAACTTGCGTGTCTGTGGTAGTTGCGCACCTGCCTCGCCTTGCTCGGCAAGGCGGGTAGCAAGTTCGTTTGGCCTCGCGAGAGCGTACTGCTCGGGCGTGCCAGGGGTGGAGGCGCAGGAGGTAGGGGGCGGGCTTCGCCCAACTCTGAGCCCCCTACCTCCTGCAAAATACTTCTGAATAAGTAGCAAAAATCATCTAGCCACGCTCAAGCTGGCGAGCTTACTCAAAAAAACGGTAAACAAAATCTGGGGATCTATCCTGGTACTTTTGAGCTTAAGGTCAAGCGTGGCGAGCTCGTCGTACAGCCCGGCAATACGCGTCGCCGAATAGTAGGGTATGTGCTGCAACGCCTTTGCCACCACGAACGGATGTAGCTTAAGCTCGGCCGCCAGCTCCCGCGGAGTAGGCTGGCCTTGGGTGCGGTCAAGCGCGTCACGCACCGAAGCTAGTACACGAAAATGCCACGCTAACAGCCCCACCAAGCTTTGGGGTGAAGTGCCAAGGTTGAACTGATCTGTCAGAATCTTGCTGGCGCCCCCTAGATCACGACGACCGACCGCATCAATAAAAGCAAATACATCATCCCGCACGACCGGACTGACCAGGTGGTCAATATCCGCCGCGGTAATTTCGGCGCCCGCACGGTAAGCAGATAATTTTGCGACCTCCTGCGCCAACGTTTGTATATTTCCGCCAACGTGCGCCACCAACAGCCGGGCCACGCCTGCCCCAAACTTACCACCCTCCTGCCTAGCGCGTGTGGCCACCCAACGTTCAAGCTCGGTTACGGCCAGGGGGATGAACTCACGTAGTGTAAGCCGGCCCGCGTCACCAAGCTCTTTCATGGCTTTCGGGAATAGTTTTGACCAGATTAACTTATCCTGCTCGACGAGCACGAGAACCGTACCAGCATCAGGCGCCTGACAGAACTTGCGTACCTCGCCAGCCAGCTCACCTTTTGAGTCAGCCTTTAAAAACCCACGCGCTATTACCAGCCGACGCTCAGCAAATAAACCACCACCATAAACAGCCTGATGAAAAGCCTGTGCCCGCGCGGCGTCCTCACCCTTTTCATATTCTAGTTTCGTCACCAAAGCACCGGGATACTTCTTACGAAACTCCTCCACCCAACGCTCGAGCTCGAGCGCCAGCATGGCCTGGTCCTCGCCGTACCAAAGCTGTATTACAGCACTTGGCGCGGGCTGGTCCGCAGTTAGTTTCTTGCTTCGCACCATAAAACTTATGTTAATACTTCCATCTCTGCCCAGTTCTTCCCTGCCTTCACATCCACTACGATCGGTACGGTGAGTTTAACTGCCTGTTCCATCTCGCGCCTCACCATCGCTGCCACGGCCGCTTCCTCGCCCGCAGGCACTTCGAACACTAGTTCATCGTGCACCTGCAGCACCAGACGCGCCTTCTTACTAACCTGCGGTAGGTTATTTGCTACTTTAATCATGGCAACCTTCATTAGATCCGCGGCTGTGCCTTGCACTGGCAAATTCACGGCCATGCGTTCGGCTGCAGCTACTACCTGCTGCACGCTGCTATTTATCTCTGGTAAGTACCTGCGGCGCCCCAGGAGTGTGGCTGCATAACCCAGCCGCCTGGTGTCTTTTTTAACCTCCTCAATCCAGGCCGCTACTCGACTGAAGGCCTTAAAGTAACGCTCAATGAACTGCTTAGCCTCTGTCCGCGATAAGCCCGTGCGCTCGGCTAAACCCCACGCGCCCATGCCATAAAGAATGCCAAAGTTAACCTCTTTAGCAGCCCGGCGTTGGTCTGGTGTTACCTCGTCCTGCTTTACTCCAAAAATAAAACTAGCTGTGGCGGCGTGAATATCCTGCCCCTGCTTGAATACTTGAATCATGCGCCCATCACTAGCCAAGTGGGCCGCTAGCCGCAATTCAATTTGCGAATAGTCAGCCGAAATTAATACAAAACCTTTTTCAGCCACAAATGCCTTACGAATGCGCTGACCCCACTCCCCACGTGCTGGAATGTTCTGTAGATTGGGATCAGATGATGAGAGTCGGCCGGTGGCGGCGACGGTTTGATTAAAGCTGCTGTGCACACGATTAGTGGTCTTATCCACGAGCTCGGGAATAGCCTCAACGTACGTCGAGAGTAGCTTGGTAAGTTCGCGGTAGTTGAATAGGTGGTCGATAATCGGGTGCAGCCCGCGCATTTTCTCAAGCTCCGAAGCCGCCGTAGAAACACCGGTTTTCGTATGCTTAAGGCCTTCAGGCGAAACCTTAAGCTTATCAAACAGAATTACCTTGAGCTGCTTCGGGGAGCTGATGTTGAATTCCTCACCAGCCAACTTGTAAATAGTTTTTTCAAGCGCCGAGATATCACGCGCCATCTCCTTAGCCAACACCCCGAGGTAAGCAACATCAACTTTAACTCCGGCGCGCTCCATCGTGGCGAGCACCGGCACGAGCGGCACCTCGACCTCGTGGAACAGCTGTTCTACGCCCTGCTTGCCAAGCTCTGGCTCAAACTTATGCTGGAGCCTCAGGGTGTAATCAGCATCAGCGCACGCGTAATCGGCCACCTGGCTGAGCGGCACCTGATCCATGGTTTTTTGGTCTTTCCCCTTTTTACCAATCAACTCCTGTATCTCTTTCATCTGTACCCCGAACTCCTGAAACACGAGCGATTTTAGATCGAGCACGCGCTCACTGCTCTTAAGTAGAAAGGCAGCAATCATAGTATCAAACGCTAGGCCGGTAAATGGGATGCCAGCCGTAGTCAGCACCTGCAGGTCAAACTTCGCATTGTGCGCTGTTTTTTTAATTGTGTTATCACCTAAAACAGCGGCTAGCTTGGCCCAGGCTGTCGTGCCTTTGAGCTTAGCAGATACGAAGTACGCCTCGCCTAGTTTAGGCGATAAGCTGATACCAACCAGCTCAGCGGTTAATGGGTTCACTGAAGTAGTTTCGGTATCGAGCGCGAATGACTTAACCTTGGCAAGCTTAACCGCCAGCTTGGTAAGCTCAGCCTCGGTTTCAACCAAGGTATAATCGGTTGCTACAATTTTTTTTTCCTTACCCGATGTATCTAACGGGGCTTGAGGTGTTAATTCAAGCTTGGCCTGGAGCTCGGGGATACGTGCTAGCAATGATTTGAACTCAAGTGCGTGGAACAACTCCACCAACCTACCCATATCAAAACCCTTCAATCGGCAGGCCCCGAGCGAGAAGTCTAGGGGCACATCGCGCACGATCTCTGATAGCCTACGTGCCAGTTCGGCGGCGGCTTTTGAATTGACCAATAACTCCCTGAGCCTAGGGGGCAGTTTTTTGGCCCGGGCGTCATTTTTCTTAAGTGAGTCGTACAAGGCGGCCAGGCTGCCAAACTGCTTAATAAGCTCCGCCGCGGTTTTTTCGCCAATGCCCCCTACGCCTGGAATATTATCCGAGGGATCACCCTTCAAGGCTCGGTACTCTACGAGCTGGTTAGGCTTCAGGCCGTAGCGGTCAAAGACCGCTGCCTCATTGTACATTATGGTATCAGCCAGGCCCTTGCGTAGAGTGTACACGCTGGTGTGGTCATCGACGAGCTGTAACGTGTCCAAATCACCGGTAACAATAATGCTCTCGGCACCCTCATCCTCAACTAGCTTAGTGAGAGTACCAATCACATCATCAGCTTCGTAGCCCTTAGCATCGAATACTGGAATATTGAACGCGGCTACGATGTCGCGAATGATGTCGATTTGATCATACAGCTCCTGTGGCTTTTTTTCGCGCTGGGCTTTGTATTCCTTGAACGCGGCGTGGCGGAAAGTAGGTTCTTTCCTATCGAACGTCACCGCGACGTACTTGGGTTTTAATTCTTTCAACACGCGCAAAAAAATGGTGGTAAATCCGTAAGCGGCGTTCACTAAAGTGCCGTCCTTGGTGGTAAGGGGCGGCAGGGCATGGTAGGCGCGGTGCAGCAGCGCATTACCGTCGAAGATGACGAACTTCTCTCGCTGGGGCATAGTCCAAGTTTAGCACACGCCCCGATGTATGCCGGTTGGCGAATCGGGGCGAAAAATATCATGGAGGCCACGGGCGGAATCGAACCGCCGAATAGGGGTTTTGCAGACCCCCGCCTTACCACTTGGCTACGTGGCCCTAAGCCAGCACACTTTAGCAAAAAGTTGGGCCAAAATCAAACCCCGACCTGACTGAAGCCAGTGTCGGGGTGTTACTGCTAAATTCCTAGAGAATTTCAATGGTTACGTAACGCACGCCCCAGGTGCGCGCGGTGGCACGAGATTCCATCCAAATGTCAAGTCGATCGGAAAAGCGTTCGTGCATGCGGTCTTCCACTACAAATACCTCTTCGCCAAAATTAGCTGGCAAGCGGACGCGCGTACCAAAGCGCAAAAAATTAGCAGCTACTACCCCACGCCGCACTGTCGTGTTGCTGGCGGTAATGAATGGGGTATCGTCGGTTTGGTCAGGGGTTGAGGAATAAGCCGTTACCAACACACGGCGGGTAAAGCGGGCTGGTCGGGGGCCAGCGGTTGGAAAAGCCAGCGGCGTCACAACACTGGTGGTGGCATAACTTTCTACCTGAGCGACCGCAGCATGGGGGAACAATGTTTCTAAGGCAAAACAAGCCGCGGCCACTAGTATTAACCAGCGGCAGGAGCATCGATGTTGTGAATATAAATGGTAGTGCATAGATAATGTTCCCAACAAAAAACCCTCCGTGTGGAGGGTGATTTAGAACTTGCCTAGGCTATCACATGTACCTGCACATGTCAAGCCCTTCGAGAATCCAGGCTTGACCATGAGTTTACCGAAGTGGTCAAGGCCCGCTGGGGCCAGACTGTGCCGTTGGCTGTGGGTGGGCGTGTCGCCAGTCATCCGCCAAGTGCAACACTTTTTGGGAAATATCGTTAGGATTAGACACGTCATGAAAGATAAAATTCGGCTCCTCACCCGCGGTTTGTATACGCACCTCGCCGTAGTCAAGTGCCGTCGCGAAAAATCCCTTCACCGTCGCCGCCACGTCCTGCACACGCGACAACCGCAATTCGGCCACCCGCCGATTGAATAGCCCGCGCTGCTCCAATGACATCACCCGCTCATTGGTAACGAGCCAAACGTCAAGGTAGTAGTCGGTCCAGGCATGCCAGAAAAAAATCCATACCCCAAGGTAATAAAGTGACAAAGCCAAGCGCACCAGTGCCTCGGCCAAGGCCCCATTCCACAAGAATTCCCACATGGTCGGGACATACATCGGCATCAACCAGGCCAGCAGCACCGGTGTAGCTGCTAGCGCCACATACAGCGCCACTTCTTTGGCAAAAATTACCCAGTGTCGTCTAAGATAAAATATGACTCGTTCACCTGGCAGTGGATGCGATAGTACGCGATCAAGGAACATACTTATAGTGGATTAATGTCCTGCCACAGCAAGCCAATATCTAGTGACTGGCTCCAATCAACCATCATAAGTTCTTGGTACGAAGCAAACAAAATGTAGACTGTGCCAGCCAGCATGATGAAAGTCATGGTGATCGAGGTGGGTGAAAAAAATCCGAATTTCAGCAAGTGGTACAGGCTAGAAAACCCCAGGAACAGCATGATCACCAAAAAGATGGCGTACAATCCCAGGAACGCGATGTAGGGGATGGTTAATATCATGGGGGGCGGTACTAATATTATAAACTACTGTCGCTCACACCATTTTAGCTTGCGCGCTAACTGGTACCTCGAGCCCAAGGTGGCGATAGGCTAATTCCGTGGCCACGCGCCCGCGCGGCGTACGCGCCAAAAACCCGAGCTGCATCAAGTACGGCTCGTAAATCTCCTCAATTGTACCTTCCTCTTCCTGCAGAGCGGCGGCAATAGAATTCACTCCCACCGGCCCGCCCTTGAATTTTTCGATAATGGTCGAGAGGATTTGACGGTCAAGATCATCAAGTCCGAGTGGGTCAACCTGCAGTTGATCAAGCGCTGCTTTTGCCACCGCTGCCGTACCACTACCCGCTTCCTTCACCTGGGCATAGTCGCGCACCCGCTTTAAAAGCCTATTGGCAATGCGCGGGGTGGCACGCGAACGGCGTGCGACCAGTTCAACGGCCTCAGGTTCCAGCTTAATGCCAAGTAGCTGCGCCGAGCGCTGCACAATTTTAACCATTTCCGGCAAGTCATAAAAATTAAGCCGGTAGGTCGCGCCAAAACGGTTCCGTAAGGGCCCCGACAGCAAATGGTAGCGCGTAGTGGCCCCAACCAGTGTGAAGCGCGGCAACTCCAACCTTAAAGTACGTGCGCTCGGCCCCTTCCCGATCACCAGGTCCAAAGCGTACTCTTCCATGGCCGGATACAATACCTCCTCAATCACCTTGTTAAGGCGATGGATCTCGTCAATAAAAAGCACGCTCCCCGGCTCGAGATTGGTGAGAATGGCGGCCAAGTCGCCGGCGCGCTCAATCGCTGGGCCCGACGTAACCTTGATCGGCGCTTGCATTTCACGCGCCACAATATGGGCCAGGGTGGTTTTGCCTAACCCCGGCGGGCCGTAAAGCAGTACATGCTCGATTGGCTCCTTGCGTTGCTGTGCCGCCGCAATAAAAATCGACAGGTTGGCCTTTACCTGCTCCTGCCCCACGTACTCCTGAAGCGTACGCGGCCTAAGCTGGGTATCGAGCTGTTGATCGTCGCCCTGTGCTTCGCCGTCCATGGCTCGTGCATCGCTGGTTGCTTTGGTTGTCATACGTAGCACCACCAGACTACCATCCGCGGTCAGCTCTTGACAAGAAAACGTGGGGCTGCTAATATAACCTGTTTTGCCTGGGAACCGGCCCAAAATAAGCAAAACCTAGGGTAAACAATGCCCTCATCAATATTGCACGAAGTACAACTGAAATACCCCGAGAGGAGGTGGCACGACAAGCACGGGAATCTACGGCAGGGCAACTTGGCTTTTAGCTCGGATGCTCCTACGCAGATTTTCTTGCCACCCCCTCCTAGGGTATTTCTTTTTTAACTGTAAACGAGAACGACGTAATGGCGCAACCCTACCAACGCTTGACTTACATTACCCGTAACGTTTAAGATACGACGAACGCGACGACAATCCCAAAAACCAATACTATGGTGAGCTATGCACCAAATAAAAATTGAAGTTTTAAATCGCACCGACATCAGACGGCGAGACCTTGAAAAATCAGACAAGGATGAGCATGTGTACGACCTTGAAAAAATACCCATGATTTGCAAAGGTTGCACGACTGTAGCTACTCCATTAGCACGCCCCATGCTCCTAAAAACCGGGGATGTATTTACACTCGCTTACGACCAGTCCAAAAGAGAAATCATTCTCACTGGCCAGCGCCAAAACAGCGATGGCAAAATGCCGATATATTTTAAACTAGCATATATAGATCGGCTGCCTGGTCTGCAACCATTTGAAGTGACGGCCCTACAATGCCGCATCAAAAACCCAAATGAACTCGGTCAAACAATAGACCACATCTTGATGATGCTTGGGCCAAGGCAAGGTCTGCCACACTGGGAACCGCACACGCCACTCGACCGCGCGACTAATTTTTCAACAGTGACCAACCTGACCATCGGTATCACGGCAACAAAAAAACAGCACTAACGCAGTGCGCATCCGGTCCTTTAGCCTCAAGCTTGTGCTTGAGGCTTTTTTAATTCCCCTGCTGCCCGGTCGTATCAGCCGAAGGCAGCGCCGTACCCGCCCCAGCCGGCTGCGACAACGTACCCTTAGGCACGCCAATCAGGCACACTTCTTGCCAGGGCACGTAATGGCTTTTGAACACCTGCACTTCTTGACGACTATCGGGGTACGTAACCGTGTAGGTGAATTCGGTGTCGGCGCCTGAATGCGGCCTTTCCGTGCACTTCTTTTCGCCGGGCTTCAAATCCTCCGTTTCAACCAGCTTGGTCGGCGGCGGTGCCGTGATATTGAATATGCGCGGCTTGGTTTGCTCGGCCGTGCGGCCATCGCGCTTACCCCAAAACTCGAATATAAGCTCGTCGCCATTGATTCTGGTTTGGATAAGGATGTTGCTGCCAGTATCGTTCTTAAAACGAAAATCAGGCTTGGGGTCGTAAATCGTAGCGTCGGTACCAGCCGGCTCGTAGTACACCACGCGGTACGAGTGATTGCGGCGCTCGAGAATCGGGAGCCCCGAAGCGAGTACCGCTCGAAATGTCGTGGTGCCGATTTGACACAGGCCGCCGCCGAACTCGGGAATGGTTTGGTTACCCTTAATTACAAGCTCTTGAAGATAGCCGGTTTCGCCACTTATCTCCCCCAGTGCAGTGACGAGTGAAAACTCCTCATCGGGCTTGACGAGCACGCCGTTTAACGACGCTGCACCGGCGCGAATGTTGTGGCGGCGGTTCTTGGGGCTACCTTTGAAGTTCGAAGTGCCTGTACCAATGAGCTCGGCAATGCCGAAATCGTTCGCGTCAGCCGTTGAGACCGACGGTTCGGCAATCGCCACCGAGAGCGGCACAGTATCAACCGCATCGCTTCGTACGACTGCTTCAGCGGCAGCTAAACTCGCCGCCACATCAAGGGCGCGGCCGGCCTGACTTGGTACGAAGGTTTTTACCCGACCCTGCTGCAATTCGAACTTGGCATCGCGCGCCGGTTGGTTCAATGCTTCAGCCATGCCGCTAAAAAAAGCGGCAGCGGCCGAAGTGGAAAACCCTAGTTGCAGTTTGCCATCCACCGGGCGCGCTGCCAACCAACGGTGCCAAACCAACGGCTCGGCCACCCAGGTGCTTGTTTCAAAAGTAAAAGTTAGTGGGCGGGTACGCGCCAATGAACGCACCTCAGGCAACAATGGTATCAAATCACGCTCACTCACTACCGGCGACGTACGAAGCCTATTAAGCGTGACTGCGCCGGTAGTTAAGGAAGCAAACCGTGCGCCTAGCTCGTGCCTAAGATTATCAGTATCTATCAATAAGCCGTCCTGCCCAGGCACTACCACCGCATTCCCAGGTTCATCGAATTGAAAGTGTGCTGGCTGTGGCTCTTGTTCAAGGTTAGGTAGGCTGTCGCGCAAAAAAGTGAGTACGCGCTCTTGTTCCACAACAACCTGAGGCGGAAAACGCTGCGGCCATAGCCGCACCGCCATCGGCGACAGTAAACGGCCGAAGTAACCCCCTTGGCGCCCAACCGCATACGCCGCCCTCGCCGCGACCGCCGGGTCAAAGTGCACTAGGTCATAAGTAAGGTCTGGGTCGGTGGAAGAAAACACCCTTGGGGTTAGTATAACTTGTTGGGTACCAACAACCACATTAATACCCTGCTCGGCAAACTCATCCCAAGCACCCTGCAACCGCTGCTCGGCTTCGGGTAGGGTTAGTCCGCCGAGCAGCACCGGACCAATACTTATACCCGGAAAAATACGATTAGCATAAACGGCGTGGTAGGCGGCTAAACTACCAAGCACGGCCAAGGCTGCCACGGCTGCTAGCCCGACCGCAGGCAGGTACGGATGGCGCGCGATGTGCTGATACTTTATCGGTAGCTGCGGTAGCACGCTACTTTTGGCCCCCACCCTGGAGGATATCGGTTAAAAGACGGCGCGCATCAGCGGCGCGGGCGGCCTCGACCTCGGCCGCAGCCGCCAACTGCACTCTGACGACGGCACCTTCGCCGCTGCCAAGCGGTAGCAAGGCCCGCGCCACTGTAACTTGCTGACCATCACCAAAACTTAGCACAGCCTGGTTGCCTTCGAAACGGTCCACGGTCGCGGTTAGTTCCTGTGCCATACAACTTAGGTTCCTTCGGTAGCGCGAACCTTAACCTCGATTGGTTTCGCTTTTTTAGCCTTGGGTAGCGTAACGGTTAGTACACCATTCTTAAGGCTCGCTTCCACCTTGTCTGGCCGTACCTCGAGCGGTAGTACTATGGAACGCGAAAACCCGCCCCAATAACACTCCTGATAAAAGTAATTTTCAGCCGAAACCTCGTGATCATGAAACCGCTTCCCACGAATGGTAATAACATCATTATTCAAGGTTACTTCCAGGTCTTCGGGCTTGACCCCGGCTATGGTCGAGCGGATGACGAGTGATTCTTCTGTTTGGTAGACGTCGACCGATAGCTGGCCCTCGTAGTCGCCAGTATGCCAATCGACCGGCGCCAGGCCCATGGGGCTCGTCGGCACCGGTGTCGGCTCATCTTGCTCACGGCGGCGAAATACAGTTACAGTTGGCATAGTTGTAGTATACCAAGCGATTCTCAGGCAGCAAAGCTTGACGATAAAACCAGACTCACCTAGAATTGCTTGCGCTTAGGGCCTCATCGTCTAATGGTTAGGACACCACGCTTTCAATGTGGGAATCCGGGTTCGATTCCCGGTGGGGCTACCAAACGGGATTTCTCAACACATCAGCTATACAAAAACCTTTCCCCCTGGGGGAAAGGTTTTTGTGCTTGGCCGCGTGGGGACGGCCGTGTGAAAGTGGAACGACTAGATACCTTTGTTCATTTTAAGGTCCCAGCCGGCTTTGACCGAGCTAGCGGCGGTGCCAGCCGCAGTCTGGGGTTTGTACTCGAATTCTATCTTAGTGAAGTTGAGACTGAATTGGTCCGTGGGTAGACTGGTGCCACTGCCGCTGTTGGCATAGGAGGACACCATAACGTTCGACAAGGTCACTTTGTAGTAGTCTTGCTGATCGCTGCCGGCCTTGCGTACCATGAGCGTAGCCTTGGGGAAGCGCTTACCATTGGCCACGGCCAACATGAGCTTTGGGGTAGCCTTACTGATACTCGACGTGAAGCTGATATCGCTGAAGCTGGCCTTGCCAGCCCCACCACCACTGCCGCGGGTGATGCCGGCGTTTGATTCTCCAAAGCTCCACGACTCGATTTGGATGGTGTTGGGGTGCTGTGCGTCGCTGGATTCACCGTCGATACCCTCAATCTTCAGGAAGTAATCGGCCTGGGCGGCGCTTGCTTTTGGGATGGAGTTGCCTGGGCGGGCCGCTACTCCTAAGGCCACGAGAACAACGGCGAGCAAAACGCCAGTTGCCATGACAAAACGGCGATGGGCCGGTTGGCCAAATAAAAAATTGTTCATAGATTGAATCTATTAATAATTATGGGTTACAGAATTAAGTATTACCTGCCGTCTAGTTTACTCTTCGACCTTTACCACACTGTGGCAATGAGCGACGGCTTCTACCGTTTTCACAGTGTAGGCGAAGCTGTACTTTAGTCAAGTGGACAACCATTTACGAGGATCTTCAACCTCCACCACTCTCCAAGCCTGGCCACGAGCTGGTCCCACCCTGCGGGTGACAAGCGCCGCGCTCCCACTTGGGCTAAAAATCCCTCAGTGATTAATTGGGTGATTTTTGGTATACTCTAGATTAGATAATTATTAATAGTTATATAAACAATATGGCAAAAAGAAGTACAGGTATTGGTAAACGCAAAAAATCGCACTCTCACAAAACCAAGAAGCGGTTGGAAATAAAACGACAGATGCTTGAAGCCAAGAGGCAGACGCGTAAGTATAGGCGTAATTTAGAGAAAAAATTCCATTCTTAAAACGCCTGAAGTTTGACCATTTTATATTTTGGTTAAAAAATCACCAGCCGCCGTGTTCTCACCTGGGCTACCAGAAGTTATTTCTCTCCACAAGAAGTCTCTTTTTAGATAATGGGTTAGTGCTACACTAAACGTATGAAGTTACTATTAAAAATAGTCATCGGCTTTCTTACGGTCGTTGGGGCTATTACTATTGCCGCAGGCACATACCTATACGTGGCCGATCCGCTCGGACTAAAGCCACTGTTCCTGACGCCCATCCCGTTTACGATTAATACAAATGCGGTGCCTCCCACAACTAGTAACCCCCTACTAACTCCGAGCCAAGTGGCAACATTGGAAAAACTTGGCATCGACCCTGCTAAATTGCCTACTACCATCACACCAGCGATGGAAACGTGCTTTGTTAACGCGCTCGGTGCCGCGCGGGTGAACGAAATAAAGGGTGGTGCTGCGCCAACACCACTAGACCTGTTTAAGGCCAAGTCGTGCCTATGAGCAAACACTGGATTTTTGCTGCCGGCATTATTATTGGTTTTAGTACGCTCGCCGCATGGCGGCTTGCCACTTACACAAGTGATAGCGTCCACTACCACGCTAACTTTACGGTGTACGTGAACGGTGAGCGTGAAACATTCTCTGCCGAAACCTACTACGAGGAAACGGCCGGCTGCAGCTTGGATGCATCCGCCAACCCGACTGAACGCACCCACATGCACGCTAATATGAACGACCTGGTACACGTCCACGCGCCAGCGGTAACCTGGGGACACTTCTTCCAGAACCTTGGCTGGGGCATTGGCGCAGGCTACTTGCAAACCCGTGAGCAGCTACTGGTAGCCGACAGCCGGCACCCCCTTACCTACTTGTTAAACGGGGAACGGTTAAAAAATCCTGGCGACTTGGTAATCGGCAGCGAAGATAGGCTGCTCGTTAGCTACGGCACAACTGATGAAGCCGAACTCACAGCCCAATTCAACAGTATTGCGAGTACGGCCGCCGAACAAAACGTCACACAAGACCCGGCTAGCTGTGGTGGGACGACCAGCGCCGGCTGGCGCGAGCGGCTGGAGCATATCCTGAGATAACAACCCATAAAATTGAAGGTGGTTTTGGGGTAGTGATAGCCGAGTAAGCCAGCTGTAATATTCCTCCTTTGGCGCCGTTTTATATACACAGAGGGCACCGAACCCGGCCCGCAGGAATGGGTTTCGGGCTCGGTGCCACTCTGCCGCTACTAAGCATTAACCATATACCATATGCGCCACGCCAAACTCTGGCTCGCCACCCTGCTCGTGGGACTCACCCTCGCGACTACGATTGCGCTGCCAGCCGCCGCCTCAAACGGCAGCAAGAAAGAGAAGGAACGCGAGTATGTCGGCTCAGCCCAGCAAGTAACAATTACTAACCAGGGTAAGGTGCAGCTCGATGGGGTAAAGGTAACCGCCATCAGTTCCCCGAACCTAACCGCTACCTCAACCTGGGGTTCAACCGTGCTCACCTGGTCTATTAAGACATCGGCTGACACCAAGTTCGTCCGCCGTTTTAGCGGTGGCTCATCGCTTGGTGAAATAAGTGTAGGCGACCTCGTGAGCGTAAAGGGCTCGCTCGATAGCTCAGCCACGCAACTCACGGTGAATGCATCTTGGGTAAAGGACTGGTCCATACAGCAGGAAAACTCGACCTTCCGCGGCACCATTCAAAGCATTGATGCGGGCGCCCAGCACCTGGTTATGAATACCGAGCGCGGTAACATTACCGTGCAGGTGAATGGCACAACCAAGGTACAGCGCGGGGACGCGACCATTAGCTTCTCGGCGCTCGTAATTGGCGAAACAATAACTGCCTCGGGGCTGTATAACAACCTCTCGCTCACGCTTACGGCCAGCAAGATCAAGGCCAAAGCGCCCGAGCGTCGTACCTACGAAGGTACGCTCAAGTCCCTGGCCGGCACGGTAAAGCCCACCAGCCTGGTGTTCACCGCGGGCGCCATCGACTACACCGCCATGCTGGCAGCTGACACGGCGGTACTGAACAGCTGGTGGGAGCGCGCCAACCTTACGGACTTCGTGGTGGGCCACAGCCTGCGGGTGTTCGGCGCCCTACGCCCTGGTACAACTACCATCGACGCCACCGTAATCCGCAACACCAGCTTGCGCTAGACTTAACACGCAAAACCACCCCGCTTACGAGCCGGGGTGGTTTTGGCTACGGCCAGGCTGGCGCGAACGGCTGGAGCATACCTTGAGGTAGTTCCGAACTCTAGCCTCGCCGTCCATCGAGCCTAGTCAGGCACGTGGTGGTAGGGTGTAGGGGTGGTCGATAATTACACCGCCGCGGTGCCAGCTATGGTGGATGAAGAGGAAGCTCATGAGTAGCAGCGCGAGTCCCAGCAAACGCATGAGGAACAGTGATTCGAAATCCACAATGGCGAAGAACCACAGGTTGGGGGGGTAGGCCAGCACACGCGCGAACAGCAAGCCGCGTGCCACAATGGCTACCAGGCCGGCCAGCGCGAGCAGGCCGACGCCGACACGGGCACTTGCACCCCGCCCCTTGAGCGCCACGAACCAACGCGCCGCGGCCACGGCCTGGAGTAGGTACACGGGTAGGAAGAAACCGAAATTCGACAGGTGGAACGCAAAGTGGCTTGTGAGCTCGCCTCGCTTGAGCACAAAAAAGTAGGCTGACGCCACGAGACAGGCAGCGAACCAGAGCGTAGCCCACAACCGCTGCTGGGCGGTGAACGGCCTACCCGAGGCCTGAAGAGTGCCTAAGTAGATCAGTAAAAACCCGCCGAACGATAGGGGAATAGTTAGACCATAAAAACCACTGAACTGCGACAAACTAAAATTCACCCCGAGGTTCGCCAGGATAACTGGCACCTGGAGCAGGTATAGCAGCAGCGAACCAACTGCCCAGTACAGAAAAAATGGGTGGTGTTGGTGGTGCACGTACCACTCCTGAAAAAAATAAACCGCGGTCACCACCGCGAACAGCAGTACGCCGAGCGAGAGGTAGAATGAGAACAGCGGGTTCATGGTAGGAAGGTAGCAGCCCAGTAATGGGATGATACCATAGATAACTCGGGTATACGATTACTCGGCACTGGTTGGGGCCGGCGCCAGCCTGGCCGTAAAAAACTCGGCCGTACGCTGCATGAACAATTCCCAGGCGTGGGCAAATTCATGCGGCTCGCCCGGGTATTCAAACAGAACCACTTCTTTACCGAGGGTTGTAAGGCGATCACGAATGGCGTAAGACCACGCTTCCTCCACTGACTCGTCCCTCGTACCAATGTGCACCTGCACGGGCGCGTTGATACGATCGTAGTACGTGGTGGCCGAGATATTGCGCCAAAACTCCGGGTTTTCCTGGGGCGTGCCGTAGGCGGTGGCGAGCTCCTGCGCGATTTCAAGCCGACGACGCGTATAACGCTCATAATTTTCACCATAGTCACCCGATACTGGCGCGTACAGCACGGCGGCTTGCACTAAGCTAGGTTCTACTACTAACACATTCTGCGTAATACCGCCGCCCATGGAATGCCCCAGCATACCAACGCGACTCACATCAACGTATGGTAGTCCGGCCGCGCGCAGCGCATACACCGCATTAATAACGTCCTCGCTGTAGCCAAGGCGGAAAGTGAGCTCGACATTCGGGTCGTCATCCGACTCGGCGTGGTTGCGATAATCAGGGTGCACTACTACAAACCCGCGTCGCACCAAGTAATCTTGCTCACGCTTCAACCCGCGTCCATTGGTGTAAATATCAGTATCAATATGCCCGTGATTCAAAATGAGCACAGGAAATCCGTCGGCTGGCGAACTGCCCTTGGGTAAATTCATAATGCCGGAAATGCTAAGCTCACCACTTTTATAAGTAATATAATAGCGGGTGTAGACCTCGTTCTCACTAAGAACGCGGCCGACGGTAAAGTCGCGGCCATCAAACTTATGCTGCATTAATGCAGGTAGCGAAACGGGATTGGGCGCCAGAGGAGGTACGGCCGACGGCGCAATCTCCACCGGGGGAGCAGTAAATACTGATGTAGGCTGGCGGCAGCTAACACCTGACAGTGCTAATACTAATATCACCACTACGCTCCACGCCCGAAAATACGCTTTAGGTTGCATGTAGTAACACTACTAGGCAAATCTGCAATTCGTGAATATTACAGAAGACTGTGCTTTGTGCACAGTCTTCTGCTTAATTTCGTCAAAAAACCCTACTCGGCCCAAATCACGAAGGTGAATACCTTATGGCCGCCACCAAGGTCGCGCTCGTAGAGCGAGTTCTTGCCGCTGGCAGCTTCACGCACCACCTTACCCCACGAACCTGGTTCGCTCATGTCAACTCCCAGATGGCGCCCGTTGCCTGGCACCGCTGCTCCCACGGTCGTTGTGGTATCGAGGTGGGCGTAGATTTGCGCCAGCATGTCGTAGTCGTGCTGGTTAGGGTGCACCACCTCATTCGTACCAGGGACGAAGTAATCCATGCAGGTGTGAGGTACGATCGGCGGGTTGTTGAAATCCTCGTCCTGGTGGCCGAGGCCAAGGACGTGGCCTGGCTCCTGGCACATGACAAGGCTCTTCCACCCCGTGGTGTTGTAGGTCGAGGTGTTGAAGTAGGTATCATTCATTTTGGACGTACCTTGGGTAATGTGGCTACCTGAAACCCAAATCTGCGCCAGGCCCAGCCAGCCGTTGTTACCGTAGGTGTAGTTGCAAACGCGCATCTTGCCTACCTCTGGCTTACAGCGGCGGCGATCCGTGCTGCCGGTTAAGCCTGCCTCCTTGGTAAGATTGAGCACGCTCGAGGCCGACCAATCGCTGATGGCGGTATCGAGGTAGCTGTCCCAACCCGACGTCACGCTATCAACGGTTTTCAGCGTGAAAGGATTAGAGGTGCGCGCCCAGTGATAGGGACTCCAGGCGTTGTTAGCTTGGGCCGATGGTGTGGCAACAGCGCCAAGCAGCACTGCCGCCGCCAGGGCGTAACTGAGTGATTTTCGCATGGTTATGGTCCTTTCCTGCCCCCGGGGTACCGGGAAATTAAGAACTCTGCCCCTATCTTAGCCTTGCGGGCTCAAATATGCAACCACCCACTTGTGTTGATGATTTATTATGGCTTAACATCATGGACAACGTTATAACCATTACTCAGAGGCAAGATGAGTTGATTATCCAAAGACTTGAGTAAAAGTGACCTTACTTATTTTTCTACTGCTTTAGGGCTTTTATCCCCCAAACCAAGACAAGCACGGCCCATACGTAATGCAAATAACCCGGCAAGTTTAAATACTGGGTTAATGTCATCATTATTGCAACAAATACGGCTCCTCCTCCCATTATTCCTTTTGACATCATGACACACCTCCTTTAATAAAAAATTTAGCTTTACTCAATGCACTATCTTAATTTTCTTTATTATATAAGAAGCAAGAAAATTAAGATAATCCTGGTATAAAAACCTGACAGAAATCAGGATTTTTATTTGGCTCGGGGGGTGGGAATCAAAGCAACATCGCGGTGATTCGTTTACCAGACATCGCGGCGCGTATCAATTAATCGACTCGGTCTTAAGCCGCCTCGACCCGCCCCTCGGCTTCATACCAGCGAACGGTAGAATGACGAAAAAGATCGTGCCCTTATGTTCGACCGATTTGAACCATATCTGCCCGCCGACGTGAGCAAGGATCAATTTAACAGTATACAGGCCAAGCCCGTAACCATTGGCCTCCTGCTGACTAATATTATCTGCTCGAAAAAGCTTGGAGAAAACGCGGCTCTGCTGGTCGCGAGGAATGCCATAACCAGAATCTGCGACAGTGATAGCGAGACACGGTTGTTTGACTGCCCGACCACCGAAACTGTCACCCAAACGCCGAGTTACAACGGCAAACTTCACCCGGCCAGAGGATGGCGTGTATTTGACCGCATTGACGAGCAGATTACGAACAACGATACGCAGTAAGTTCCGATCAACGAGCAATCTCGGCACCTTAGCGTACCTCTGCTCGAGCCGTAGCGTCTTAGCTGTGAGCTGTGGTTGGAGCTCGACGATGATTTGCCTAACCAGAGTTCTGACGTCGGTTGGACGGGGCTCAAGCATGAACGTACCGAGCTCTAAACGAGAAACGTTGAGCAAGGCATTAACCAGCTCAATCATCTGCTGGTTGGCTTGATAAATTTCCAACAGGTGCTGGTGCTGCGCTAGGGATAGCTTGCCAATTCCGCCATCGAGCAGGCGTTCGGCGTACCACTTGATGGTCGTGAGCGGTGTGCGCAGCTCGTGCGAGGCGAGCGACACAAACTCGGTCTTCACCTGGTCAATGGCCTTCTCGCTTGTGATGTCCCGAAAAATCTCTATGGCACCGATCAGCTTCCCTTGCAGCAACACCGGCGTCACGGTTATATTCACGGGCACCCAGCTACCGTTTCGGTGCCGGTAATAATGGGTTTCGGTCGCTAAACTACGTACCTTCTTCCCGGAACGGAGCGCCCGTAGCAGAGCTCGCCGCGCGGGGGGAATTGGCGTACCGTGTTCACCCTGAGATGGCACCACGTCGGTCAGGAGCTTCCCCCGCACCTCCGCTTCACGCCAGCCGAGCATTTCTTTAAAGGCACGGTTCGTGAGCGCAATGCGACCCGCTGGATCGGTCACCACTAGAGCATCGCCTATCCCCAGCAGAATCGCTTCATCTTTTGCTTTGGTCCGCTCGAGCTCGTGGGTACGTTCCCGCACCGTCCGCTCGAGACCGGCGTAAGAATGTCGCCGTTTCATAAATTTATATTGCGATGTCGGCTACACCAGGAGTTGGACGAACCTATACAGTATCTCCATACCTAAAACTATATATCGTAATTCAAGCGCTCCTTAACTTTTTTGACAATGTCATCAATTTTGTATTCTGACTTTACTAAATAATCACTAACCCCAACTTTTACATTTCCCACGATAGTTTGGGAATCTGATAGATTGCTCAGCATAATTACAGGCACTGCTATCCCCCACCTATCCCGTAAAAGCTTTTTAAACATGGCATTACCATCCATCTTTGGCATTACAATGTCCAACAAAATAATATCGGGATGTTGCTTAAGCGCTACCTTAAGTCCCTCCTCGCCATCTTTTGCCTGCAGGACATTAAAACCTTCTAACCCAAACCTCTCGACCAGAATTTTTCGTAGGGAAGCCTCATCCTCAATCACTAAAATTGTTTTCTTTTGTTCGTCGCTCATAGTCTTGGATTTAATTAACCTAATAATCAATTAATTAGCCACTTCGTTAATATGGTCCATAAAGCGTGGACTTTACAATGGCTTAATTATAGCATATTCCTGCTCCCCGTCGCGTTCGGGTACTCTCACCCCTCCTGCACAGCCCGGGTGTATAAAACGTAAAGCAGTTTACATTTTTGGACTACCCTTCGAGTCCCAACACGAGTGAAGCAGTTCACTCGCTCCCCCACGCAACAATGAAAAAATCCCTGCCACAAGGGCACGGATTTTTTCATGGCTCCGGGGCCGCTATTCTCACTGATTAATTAAATTTGTTTAAGATTAGCTAAATTTTTTCACAACAATTATTTCGCAAACCTATATATTAGAACACTTTGCTTAAACCCAAAATCTACCTCCCCCTTCTCAATTATTGATTACTTGCTCCTCACAATATCGTGATGATCTTGATAGTGGACGAGAATCCTGAAAATGAAAGCGACCAAGAGTATCACAATGAGAAAAATCAAAACGTATATCTGCAAAAAAACCTGGAGAGTACTATCTCTTGAAGCAAAGGCACTTTCAGTTGGCTGCTGAACAATAATACCCCATCCATAGGTAGGCACAGGTTCGTAGGCAACAAGTCTTTCTTCTTTCTCAATTTGATTGTAAGTGATCTCAACGCCGCGTCTTCCTTGTATCACGCTCTTGACGGTAGGCACGCTCGAAAAATCAATGATCTCTCCTTGTGATGGGTACTTAGGGTGGGCAGCAATATTTCCCTTTTGGTCAACGATATACACAAATCCCTTAGGTCCAACATCAATTTGCTTACTCCATTCTAAAAAATTATCCAACTTTACTTGCAACACCATAATTGCCATGAGCAATCCTTTCTCGTTGGGAATTGGTATGGCAACTGCCATGACGTTGTATTGAGGAACCACTGCTCGCCGATATACTCCAGATACATAAGGCTTTGATGTATTGAGAATCCCTTGATACCAATCTCGATGAGAGAAGTTCTGTCCTTCTGTACCAGTCTCTGGAATACCAACCATAAGAGTTCCGTCGGGGTCTGTTAGAAATATTCGGTCAACAAATGGTTCGTCAACAACGCCTTTGAAAATTTGTAGAATTTCCTTCGCATCTTTCCAAGCTCCGTTTGTAATTGCTCCACGGATACTTGGATGAATAGAGAAGGATACTCCAAGGTCAACCATATGATCAAGCTTCTCTTTCAAAGCGATAGTTACGGGAACTGCGACGGATTGTCTTCGAGCTAAGGTGAGTTCCGTAAGTCCTTGATGAATTTGGAAATAGCTATATCCAGCCAAAAAGAAAAATAGCAAAAATATGGGTGAGAAAATAAGAGCATAATTCAACCCACGATGACGCTTCTCCGGAGAAACACTGTGAGCTAACCAGATGATGAACCGTATAAACATAGAGAGGTTACCACGTCAAATTTATTATATTTGACTGTTTTTAGACTAAAAAATTTTGCAAGCTCTTCGCATGCCCAAAATCCCCCATGAAAGCTATCTGACCAGAATTCTAATTTAATTGTCACAACTTTACGATACCAATTTAATGGCCAAAGGTAAAATAAGGTACCCCTAAAGCGGCCATTTTACACCTAGCGCCGTGGACTGTAATCGAACCGAAAAATGCTGGGATTTTTGCTAAAATCTGATATTGGAAAAAACAAAACACGAAGTTTCAAACTTCGTGTTTTGTCGCGACCCAATAAACATTGGTTTTCTATGGATGTGTTCCGGTCGCGTAGAACAGATTGTCTTGGCTCCGGGGCCGGTATTCTCACCGGATTATTGAATTTGTTTAATCTTAGCTAAATTTGTTTCACACCCCCCTGCGTAAAACTAACCTGGGTACCACCGGTGGGCAACACTGGAAAATGATGGGACAACTGTCAAAAATGGACTGCGTAAATCTTTTTTGAGTTGACGTGGCAATAGCTACCATTTATACTGTCCGTACCTAATATGAAAGTCAAAGTACTCAAACAGAAAAATGGTGAAGCCTGCGGGCCAACCTGCATACGAATGATCACCAATTATTTTGGTCTTCAGTGTAGTGATAAAAAAATTGCTTTCGTATCAAAATACAGACAGAGGGGCGGACTCAGTAACGTTGAATTTGTCGCAACACTAGAAAAGCTCGGATTTACAATAAAAACTAAAAAGCAAGCTAACTGGAATGATTTAAAAAAATATAATACAAAAAATAACCTCATTGTTCTCTCCTGGATGCTCAAGGGCTATATTGGACATTTTAGTATTCTAGACCATGTTACTAAAACACACATTTTTTTGGCTGATCCCGAGGCGGGAAAAATCGTTAAACTACCCAAGCTAGTATTCTTGCGGCTGTGGTTTGATTATGACGAACGGTGGTATCCGGTAAAAAACGCTGATATTCAATTGCGTTGGATGGCGGTGGTCTCGAGAAAATGAGCCATCCTAAAAAGTAGCTTCAAAGTTAATAGAATATTAAAAGGGGTGTGTATGAGACACCCCTAGTTTTTCTTGTGTTCCCTGCTCTCAATCGCAGCGAGCAGATGCAACACAATTGTATTTGCCAACTCACAAGTTTGATTCCCGTGGTCTACCATCGGATTAACTTCTACTAGATCAAATCCCAGTATAGTTACACGCGAGGCAATCAAGGAAAGCAACTTGCATAGCGTTTCAGTTCTCATACCAAACGGGACTGGTGTGCCCGTGCCCGGTGCAATTGCTGGATCAAGGACATCAATATCCAGGCTGAGGTAATAATCGACTTCTGTATCAATCTGGGCAACGGCCTGATGAAGACCATCATCAACTGTTAGTTGTTGGAGTGGAAAAAGCGAATAATTTTTACTTACGAGCTTTTTACCAATCATTCCTCTAACTCCAAATTGATACAGATGCTGAACAAGGTTTTCATCTAAAACACGAGTAAAAACATTGCCGTGATTATTGGGAATACCCGGTAATAGATCCCCCAGATCGGTATGAGCATCGATGTGTATGGTTCCGATACGCCCGCACTTTTTCTTAAAAGACCGTATCGAGGCATAGCTGCAAGAGTGATCACCGCCGATAATCACTGGAAAGGCACTCTTCTGGAGAATTCGATCAACTACTTTACCGAGACGGTCATAGAATTGATCGAACCCCTCTCCAATTTGAAGAATGACGTTGCCTATATCAACGATTTTTCTACCCTCAAACACATGACGATCATGTTCGAGAGAGAACCAGCCGCGGGCTGTACCATCGAATATATCAGCATGATACTCAAAAGCGTCTGAGGAGAGTTCCCGCATGCGATCTGGTGCAAAGCGTGCTCCCGGATATCCTGTCGTGCCAAGATCAAAAGGTACACCCAAGAACACAATGTCATGCTTCTTGATTGACTTTAGATCGACGCTCGGACAGCTGAGAAGGGTTCTCTTTGTGCTCTGCACCAACGCCTTGTTGGTCAGAGTCAACATTGATGATCCCCGAGCAGAATCATTCTCCGGGTACGGTACCAAGAACTTACTCGTACGCAACGAGGTCAGAAATGAGCGCACCTTAGTGACTTCATTCGACTTGATTCTTACAGACTTGAGAGCTTCAGTAAACGTGTGGGGTTCCTTAAAGTAACTAAGGAGCTTTAAGACCTCATCGGTGGCTTCAAAGCGTTCACCTGTGAGAGTGTTTTGGATAATCCCGTTGGTGGGATCCGGGGAGACAAGAAATCTAGATACGATGTACTTCACCTAATTCTCCTTTCTTGGTTTTTTGATTCGACATAAACGACATTGTGGAAATCGTGGAATTTTTGTACGAATCAACGATAAGGAATTAAAGTCTAATTCCGCCTTACAATTGATCATACTTGGTTTAGCGTATCCGGTTAACACTTTTATAGCTTCAAGCGCGTGGATATTCGCCGTAATCGAAGCGATTGGGGCGAGCGTCCCGCCCTCCTCGGAAACCGCAGTAATGTCTAGCGACTTGAAACCGCGCAGGCCCTTTTCATACAGCTTGCCCGAGACGTAACACTCCCAGCAAGCTGTCTTGTGGGGAATTACTGTTTGCCCCACAAAGCTTAAGTGCCCATCATAACCGCCGCAGAGTATATGCGGTATCTTTAACGAGAAGCAGGCCTTTGAAACAATGCGATTGGTTATCGAGATGTCTGGCTGATCAGCGCAATTAACGACCAACGTAGCCTTCTTAATAATAGGTATCAATTGACTGGCAGAAACAATGTTTCTTTTAATCCCAGTAATTGTAACCTTACTATTAATCAGCCGTAATTTATTCGCTGCGACCCTAACCTTCGATTTTCCAAGATCGCGCTCTTGGTACAGAGTCTGCCGGGGAAGGTTTGATGCGGTAACGTTGTCTGGGTCTATCAGGATAAACCTCCCGACACCGGCCCTGACTAAGCTTTCAGCAACCCAACTCCCGATGCCTCCGAGACCGAGAATAACGACTTGGGAAGTTTCCAGCTTTTTTTGAAATGCTGCCCTTGTAGATACATTGGTCTCGAAACTAGCAAAGAAGTTAAGCTGGCGGCGATACCTAGGACCGTTGCGAGGTCTAAAATGATTGACGCGCTCAACAATGTGCTCTTTTTCCAGATAGACTACCAGATCCAGTAGTTCTCTCTTGGATACCCTGCACCGAGAGACAATATCCCTAATCGTGTTTTTTCCATCTAACAGCTTAAAACATTTCAAACTTAAAGTATTCAGTCTGAACGATGTAATAAGGCGACTGCTCTGGAAAAGACAAGCAAGGGTAAACTTTCCTTCTTTTTCTCGCCGAACAAACGGCGAGATACAAGCTCTGACTATGTATTTTTTGTTTAACATTTCAACCCTTTCAAAATTTATGCTGAGGCAGGTCATATGGACCCGCCCCAGCATGTTGTTACCGGGCTAGGCCCGACGTCGACGGAGACCACGGAAACCGACCTGGTCGACCTTAACTCCGAGCTTCTTGATCTGAAGCTTGCTCGTCTTGATCTTCACGCTTATCACCTCCTTTCTGTTTTTTTGTTTTCATTTGGAAACTCAGTTACCTGATCTAAGTTGTAAAAGGACATTAATATTCAATGTTTGCTGCCACGACCTTACACTAATTCATTAAGAATTGTCAACCCTAACAATAGCTAAAGTTAGCCAAATGACTAGGGGTGGGAATCGAACTGAAAAATATTGGGGTTTTTTGGTCATTTATCTCTTTTGAGAAAACAAAGCACGAAGTGGAAAACTTCGTGCTTTGTCGCGACCCAATAAACAGTGAGTTTCCTTGTACCGTGTTCCGGTCGCGTAGAACGGATTGTCTTGGCTCCGGGGGTGGGACTCGAACCCACGACCAAGTGATTACACGTAACCCCTAGATTTCTCTAAGGCGTGGACTATATCTTCACCCTAGTCTGACGAAAGATCAAACCTTAGGTGCACTGGTATCTAGTCTCTACGGCGCCCCCCGATGTTACATCGGGGGTTCCCACGGTATTAGCTTAGCTTTCGCCTTAGCCTTCACCGTTATCCCAGCGAGTTCATCCCGAAGTTTCCTTCGGGAGCTGCGTAATGCCCGCGTGCACTTCTCGGTGGCAATTGGCGCAAATCAAAACGCATTTATCAAGCTCTTGCTTGATTTTGGCCCAAGACCTCGTTAAACCATCCGCTGAAAGACCAAAATCTTTCTGGCGAGGATCGAGGTGATGAAACTCAAGCGCATCCTGACATCGCCGATAGCCACAAATGATACACTTACCGCCCCGGTACTCACGCGCCATGGTTCTAAGCTTCTTCCGCCGCTTAGCTACCGCGCGCTTTATGTATTCGGGCCGGTCGGCATACGTTCGTTTAGCTGGCATACTAAAGTTAGTATACCATCACGTAGAACGTCTTCCACAGTCACCTGCTCTACCACTGAGCTACCCCGGAGTATAGCCACTAGCTAATGGCTCATGGCCACTAGTAGTGATTTTTAAAGAGCGCCCCAAATGAGACGCTCTAGTATCCTAAGAGAAAATGGTCGGCGTGGCAAGACCTAGACCACCGGCCCGATTCCAGGGCCTGGAGGTGGGGTAACTGTGCCCGCGCTATATCTGCGCAGCAGCACGCGGTATGTAAGATAACCAGCTACTATGCCTACAACAACAGCGCCACCGGTCAGGGGGAATAACGTCCAGCCAAGCCACTCAAACACCTTAGCGGATACTATGATGGTCATGGCACCAACCAGGCTAGCCTTTTGCTTAACCGCCATCGTCTGGTCCGATTCCTCCTCCAAGCGCGTAATGGTCTCGCCCCGCCTGAACCAGCCGTACAGTGGCATAACGATGTAAGCGACGCCAGCCGCTATCCAAAAGTAATCCTCCCCATCAGTCGTACTTGTCCCACCAAAAAAATATACCGCTGACAAAACGAGTGCACCAAAAAGAAATGCTATGATGTAGCGAGCGGGCGATTTAGCTCCAGCTCTCAGCTCTGCCTTTGGTATAGGGGTGGAACTATTGAGCATGCGCACGGTCTCACCAGCTAATAGCGCGCGCCCAAACCAAACGGTAACAGCTACCACAACAACCACAAACACCAACCCGACCCGAATAGGAAGTACGCCCAAGGAAATAAGCGTACCCACTATGGAAACAGCCGTAATACCTAGTGCGGTGGAGCCTAGCAGAGCCCACCAAAACGTACCTGACCTACCTGGTTGATTCATTGCTAAGCCTTGTCTAGAAAATCTGCCCAACGACGGGTTTTGCGTTGCTTCCAACTGCCTTCATGGTAGGCATGGGCGGCTATAAGAGGCAACACCGTAGTGGCTTCGGCGTACACCATCTGCTCATAGTTCGTCTCAACCTTGCCCCAAGAACTTGCTTCCTTAAGCGTGGAGCTTGAACAGGCGCCGTCGCGCACATCAGCTACCGTTATCTGCACGGCGTACTTGTGCATCGGCACTTCGTGCCCCAGCACCTCGGCTGCCACCACCGTATCCTGAATAAAATTCTTAGGCACACCGCCGCCTATCATGAGGAGTCCGCTGGTCGGCGCCTTCATCTTTATCTTAGTAAGTTCGAGAAAATCCTTCACCGAATCAATCGACATGTGCTTGGCCGGGTGGTGGTACTGGTGGTACACCAGGCCAAACCCAGCCGAGGAGTCGGTAAATGCCGGGCAAAAGATCGGCACGCCTTCTTCGTACGCCACTTGCACGAGTGAGGCTGGCTTTTTCCCGGCGCCGGCCCTTAAAAATTTACCCATTTCGCGAATGAACTCACGCGAGGAATACGGCTTGGCTTCCAGCGAATCAGCAATTTTGGCAATGATACTGTCGCACTCCTTAAGCTCGTCCTCGTCAATAAAGGTGTCGTAAATACGGTCCACGTGCAGCTCGCGTAGTTGGTTATCGTCGACAAATGGGGAGCCTTTGTAGTGTTTAAAACCAAGGGCTTCAAAAAAATCCATGTCCACAATCGAAGCGCCGGTCGCAATAATACCGTCCACCATATGGTTGCGCACCATATCAACGTATACCTGCATGCATCCTCCAGCCGAGGTGGAGCCGGCGAGCGACAAGAACACCGTGCCCTCGGGTTCTTTCAGCATTTTAATGTAGATATCAGCTGCACGCGCCACATCGCGCGAGGTGAACGACATCTTGGCCATGGCAGGCAAGAGATAACTGGTATCGATCTTCGTAAAGTCGATGTGCTCAATCTGCTCTTTAAGCAAGTCTGCCTTGTTCATGACTACTAATTTTAGAAATTAGGATTTAGTAATTAGAAATTTCTCTAGTAATCTTGCAATTTCCGCATCCCCAGGTGCGCCTTGATCTTTTCCAAGGCCTTGGCCTCGATCTGCCGAATGCGCTCGCGCGTCACGCCAAACTCCTGCCCCACTTCTTCCAAGGTATGGCTCACGCCGTCGTGCAAACCAAAACGCATTTCCAAAATCTTCTGCTCGCGGGGTGTAAGCTGCCCCACTATCTCCTTGACGTGATCCCGCAGCAGCTGCATGGCGGCCGCGCGGTCAGGGGAAACTGTTTTCACGTCCTCAATAAAGTCGCCGAGGGTCGAATCCTCGTCATCCTCGCCCACGCTGGTTTCGAGGCTGATGGTTTCCTGACTGATCTTAATAATGTGATGTATCTTTTCTATCGTCTCGCCCATCTCGGCCGCGATTTCTTCAGGCAGCGGTTCGCGACCTAGGTCCTGAATAAGTTGGCGTTCCACTTGCTGGAAGCGGTTGATGGTTTCCACCATGTGTACCGGAATGCGAATGGTGCGTGACTGATCGGCCAGGGCGCGTGTAATGGCCTGGCGGATCCACCAAGTGGCGTAGGTTGAAAACTTGAATCCTTTACGGTAATCAAACTTCTCGACCGCACGGAACATACCAATGTTGCCTTCTTGAATAAGGTCGAGCAGCGACAACGATTTACCAGTGAATTTTTTGGCAATGGAAACAACCAACCTCAGGTTGGCCTCGATCAGACGCCGCTTAGCTTCGGCATCGCCCTTTTCCTTGCGCTTAGCCAGCACCATTTCCTCATCACCTTTAAGCAGCGGTACCTTACCAATTTCGCGCAAGTACATCTGAATGGAATCGGTAGAAATTTCCGAAAGGTCATAGGGCTTTTTTTCGGTTGGTAGCCCCACTTTTTGAAATATTTCGTCGCGCCTTTCCGCCATATCAAGGATACTGCCCTCGGTTTCTAGCACTTGAATACCCTGCTGGTCCAGCCGATCTAAAAACTCATCATAAGCCGTGGTGTAAGCCTCGGCTTCGGGAAAAGCAACCATTATTTCGTCCTCGGTAACAAAGCCGCGCTGCCTACCCTTTTGGTACAGCTTTTCAACCTCAACCGCGGACGGCTGCGGCGGGGCGTGGACTCGCTTCTTGCCACTTGGTCGCGTCAACTTGGCTGTACGGCGTACGGCTTTATGGCTGGAATTCGAACGCCCAGTCGAGCGCCGTTTGGGGGCGGACTTTTTCTTGGAACGAATTTTTTGCATAAATAGCTTAAGCTTGAAAACGCGCCAACTCGCGTGATTGTTCAGTATACTCGCTGAGAAGTTCCTGCAGTACCTCCGCCTGTCCGGCGGCCTCAGCCTCGCGAATGGCTATCGCCAGTCGTTTCAATTGGAATGATAGGTAGTGAATCCTTAAATGCCGTACCACGTCGGTTAGTTCGCTGCGGGCTTGGCTTGATTCCAACTCGCCAAAGTCACGCTCACCTTGAAAGAACAAATGGTCAAGAAATTGCAGCAGTTCAACCTCGGCCCCAAGCTCGAGCCTAAGTTCGTCGAGCTCGATGCGCTGCCGCTCAGTATAATTGACGAGCATGTGCCTGTAAAGCTCCCGATGACGCCCCTCGGGTAAATGCTCGGGCAGCAGCTCACCCAAGGCCTGGGCTAATTCACCAAAGTGCAATACTAAGCCAAGTAACCGTTCGGCCAACAACTGCTGGCGATCGAGAGCAATTACTGGTGTCGGCGGTGCCTTAAGCTCGGACACTGGTGGTGCTGGTCGTACCGGCAGCGCAGCTAGTCGCTCGCGTAAGGCTCGCTCGTCTACCTGCAACTCGCTGGCTAGGCGCTTTATGTAATAGTCACGCTCAACCGGGTCGGGTAGCTTGGCAATGGCAGTAGTGAGGCGTTTAGCGGCCTCCTTTTTTCCTTCACGCGTAGCCACATCCACTTGCCCGAGAACGGTCCGAAAAGCATAATCGCCAATCGGTAATGCGGCCACCACGGCTTCACGGTACGCCGAAGCATCCTGCTTGGCACACTCGTCCGGATCTTTTCCAAAAGGGAGCACTATCATCTTCACCTCAAGCTCGGCTTGCAGTGCCAGGTCAATTCCGCGCTCGGAGGCAGATTGCCCTGCCAAATCGGCATCGAATGCCAAACGAATTTCATTAGTATACCGCTTTAATAATTTTACCTGGTCGGCCGTGAGCGCCGTACCTGAAGTAGCGACCACGTTCTTCACCCCCGCCTGGTGAGATGCAACCACATCCATATACCCCTCTACCAGCACGGCATGGCCGGCCTCCTTAATAAAAGTTTTGGCTCGGTCGAGATTATAAAGTACGCCGCTTTTATTATAGATAGGGCCCTGGGGCGAGTTTATATACTTGGCCGCCTGAGGGCGAGCCTCGCTAAGGTGGGCCTCCTTGGCCGCGGAATCAAGTGTGCGGCCACCAAAGCCAACCACACGTCCTTGGGCTTCGGCTATCGGAAACATCAACCGGTCGCGGAACCTATCGTAAGCCCCTGGACCACGCTCACTTTTTAATGCCAGGCCCGCGGCCACCACTTCATCAACACTAAAATCCTTACCTCGCAAAAAAATTAGCAATTTGTCCCACTCGGGCGGTGCATAACCAATGCCGAAGGTGGCCACACTGTCGCCAATTACGCGCCGGTCATCCAAATACCGGCGGGCCGGTTCAGACTGGGGATTTTGCGTCAGTTGCTCCCTGAAAAAGCCGGCGGCCAGTTCAGTCGCCTGAAATAATCGCGTGCGCCGATTATCACCATAACTACCAACGCCTCGGCGCTCCAAGGTAACGCCGGCCTTGCGCGCTAAAAGCTCGAGCGTATCAGGAAAATCCATGTTCTCCACTTTTTGCACGAACGAAAATATATCGCCGCCTTCGCCGCAGCCGAAGCAGTGCCAAATTTGTTTTTCGCGGTGTACCATAAAGCTCGGGCTTTTCTCGCCATGAAACGGGCACAAACCTTTCCAGTTGACACCCGACTGCTTTAGCCTGACGTACTCGCTGATGATATCAACCACGTCGAGCTTGGCTTTTATTTGTTCGACTTCGTTGGACACAAAAAATAATAATTACTACAGCCTATTTCAGAAACAAAACGAAGATAATTTCCGTTATTGCTTTTATTTTGTGATAGGTCGTTGCCGGAATATCAATTTGGGCCGGCGCTACTGCAGTATGCATGGAATCACCAATCGTGACTTCTGCAGACCCGGCGATTAAGTAAATGAGCTCAGATTGATTTTCTGAATTATCACCGGTAATAGTATTTTCGCTTCTATAATATATTCTAAAATCTCCAGCGTCATACACCCGGCCCTTGTCGTCCTTTTTAACTAAGTTAATTGCCATAATTCTATCCACTAATTTAGATGGCGGAGGCAGGCGAACCCTTCCCGAGCGGAGGGAGAGGGATTCGAACCCTCGGTGCCTTTCGGCACACACGCTTTCCAAGCGTGCGCACTAGACCGCTATGCGATCCCTCCACTCGGGAAATGTCGATCTTGGCGCCCCCTCCTCACCTAGCATGCACCCCGTAAAGCGCAAAGTACCTTACCACTATACCACGAAAAAATAAAGGCCCCGGGGTTGCATCCCAAGGGCCCAAAACAACCGTAAAAACTACGGCGCTTCTGATGTTTCGGCGTATGAATGGCCGCTGGCAAGAGAGTGCGCTACGGCGATAAATTGTACGAGCTCCAGTGGTCCCGCTGCCACGACTTGCATACCCGTATGTACGTCGGCGATAAAAAGCACATTTTTGTCTTCGTTCTTAAAAAAAGCGTCGAAGATGTGCCGTCGATCGATAACGGTATCAGGGATAGTCAGGTAGTAGTAGGAATTGTCTGGTGCGTGCTTAAGCACATATGTATCTCTTCCCAAGAGTTCTCCTAGCGGCAAATGTACCAAACGTTGAAACTCCGACGATCCGCAGACCAATAGATGCTGCTTAGTTCGTTTACCGCACGGAGTGCAGCCTGATTCTAGTGTATCCATTCATACTCCTTCTATATATGTTGTGTTGTTGGTTTTGGTTAACTAAGCGCTGCTCACTATAAGGTGGGCAGCTAATGTATAGTACACAACAAAAAACGTTCCGTCAATCTACGCAATAACTAAATACTAACTATCGCACACCAAATATGAATCTTATGGTGTTGGAGTATAAAAAATGGTTCAGCTTGGGGCTGAACCATTGGAGCGGCGTTGCTTCTTGCAGGCATCGCGAACTATGCGTTCGACCATCCAGATGTCACTGGCCTCGATATAGTTTGTGTCTTTGCGACGCAGCACCTTGATGGCATCGATCATTTCGTGGCTCATGCCCGTTTCGCGTGCGTTCTCGCGCGCTTCGTGGGCGGCTTCCGCCAAGTAATCGTACGACAAGGTGCTGCTCACCACGATAGAGTACCCCGCGTGGGGCCGGTGGAACAGTTCGTATTTATGCCCGTTGTCGCTGAGCATGCTGTTGATCTGACGGTGCGCCAGATTCTCGAGCGAGCTGTCGCCCGTGAGTTCAAGCTTACGTCGATATTTTGACATTTTTTCTCCGTACTTTGTGGTTGGTGGTTGATGTTATGTCGCGCAACCTTAGCAAACACAACCAGCGGCGTCAAGCCTGCCTTAGGCATGGGCCGACACCGCTGGTTGAGGGTATTAACTGAACGCGCTACTAACGCTTGCGTCCCAAACTGCGCTCGAGTTTAGCAATGCGTAACGTTGTTTTAAGCACGGTATCGGGATTCAACGATATTGAATCAATCCCCTCCCGCACCAAAAACTCAGCAAAATCCGGGAAATCCGACGGCGCCTGGCCGCAAATACCGATCTTGCGCCCGGCGGCCTGCGCCGCCTTAATCACCTGCCGCACCAATGTCTTAACCGCCTCATTGCGCTCGTCGTACACGTGCGCTACCAAGGCCGAATCGCGGTCCACGCCGAGTGTCAGCTGGGTAAGGTCGTTGGAACCAATGGAGAAGCCGTCGAACAGCTTGGCAAAATCCTTGGCTTGAATAACGTTCGATGGAATTTCACACATCACGTATACTTGCAAGCCATTTTTGCCGCGCACTAATCCTTCCGAAGCCATAATCTTCAGTACCTTTTGCCCTTCTTCAATCGTTCGGCAGAATGGCACCATAATTTTCAAATTCCTAAGCCCATAAACGTCACGTACCTTTTTAAACGCCCTACACTCCAGGCGGAAGGCCGCTTCGTACTTAGGGTCGTAATACCGGCTTGAACCCCGCCAGCCGATCATCGGGTTATCTTCCAGCGGCTCAAACTGCCGGCCGCCTATTAACCCGGCATATTCATTGGTCTTGAAATCCGACAAACGCACAATCACATCTTTCGGGTAAAAGGCTGCTGCCAGCATCGCCACTCCCTGCGCCAGCTTATCCACAAAAAAGTCAGGCTTGGTACGATAGCCAGCCGTGAGCTTGGTAATGGTAGTCTTGGCTGACTGGTCTTTAAGCTGTGCAAAATGCAGCAGCGCCAAGGGGTGCACTTTAATTGATTCGTTAATGATGAATTCCTCGCGCGCTAAGCCCACACCGTCATTTGGGATGAATGAAAGTGTGAACGCCTGCTGTGGGTCACCCAAGTTCATCATTATCTTAGTCTTGGTGCGAGACATCTTTTTCAAATTGGTACGCACCACTTCAAATGGCAGCTTTCCTTCATACACCTTGCCGACCTCGCCCTCGGCGCATGACACCGTCACCATCTTTCCATGCTTCAGCAGGCTCGTGCCGTTACCAGTACCAACCAAACATGGGATGCCCAGCTCGCGGCTGACGATGGCCGCATGGCAGGTGCGCCCGCCGGAATTTGTCACAATAGCCGAGGCCTGCTTCATAACTGGTTCCCAGTCAGGGTCGGTCATTTCTGTAACCAACACACCACCGGGCTTGAACGTGCTTATCTGCTTAATATCGCGAATCAAATTCACCGGACCTTGGCCGATCTTTGCGCCGACGGCAGTGCCGGTGGCCAGCACCCGCGACTTCCGCTTCAAACGGTAATCTTCCAATACCTGGGTACTCTTGCGAGTTACCACAGTTTCGGGCCGCGCTTGCACAATAAATAGTTCATTGGTGGCTCCATCTTTGGCCCACTCCATATCCATCGGGCGCTTATAATGCTCCTCGATTTGCATACCCCAACGCGCCAATTGTAGAATTTCCGCTTGAGAAAGACAGAACCGTTGTCGTTCGGATACTGGAACAATTACATTACGCGTGGCCTTACCACCGGCTGACGCATACACCAGTTTCTTCTCCTTAGTTCCCAGGCGCGAGCTGATTACGGCCGGGAACCCCTGTTTGAGTGTTGGCTTAAATACGTAAAATTCGTCAGGTGTTACCGCGCCCTTCACTATGTACTCACCCAAACCATAGGAGGCATTGATGAGTACCACATCGCGGAAGCCTGATTCGGTATCGAGTGTAAACATTACACCCGAGCAAGCCTTGTCCGAGCGCACCATTTTTTGCACCGCGATCGAGAGACCGATTTTAAAGTGGTCGAAGTGCTTGTCTACGCGGTAGGAAATGGCACGGTCAGTGAACAACGAGGCAAAACACAGCTTGCAGGCTTCCAGCAACTTTTTTTCACCCACCACATTGAGGTAGCTTTCCTGCTGCCCAGCAAAGGAGGCGTCGGGTAAATCCTCGGCCGTCGCCGATGAGCGCACGGCGACGTCGACGGCTTTGCTTTTGAAACTCTTGGATAACACTCGATAGTTCTTCAAAATCTCCTGCTCTAGCTCAGTTGGAAACGTAGTCTTCATAATAGCCGCGCGCGCAGCTGCGCCACGGCGAGCCAAATCCTTGAGATTATTGGTATCAAGGCCCTTCAAAATGCGACGAATATCATCTTGTATACCGGCCTTTTTCAATAAATAACGATAAGCGTAAGCCGTAACTGAAAAACCGTTCGGCACCTTAACGCCGCGTGGCACCAGCTTTTGATACATCTCCCCCAGGGAAGCGGTTTTGCCGCCGACCAAGGGCACGTCCTTATTAGTGAGTTCGGAAAACTGGAGAACGAAGGCTTTTTTTCGATTTGGCATTTAGTAGATTGTAAAAAGGTAACTTAGAGATTGAACTTTTTCACGTGCTCGCTGATGATAGGCATGTCCCAGCGGCGGCCGCCGAGCGCAGCCACAATGCCCAGCACTGAGAGTATGCCGGCCACTATCCAACCCACGAACCCCACTATCCACCCCAGCACCGGAATCATTGAAACAAGAAAAATAATGAACTCGGCGATGAACAGCACGAATCCCTGACGCGCATGAAATTGCACGTACTCGCGATCGCGCTTAAAAAGCAGCGGGTACAAGCACAGTATCCACATATAGGCGAGCGCGGCGTGTACCTTGTCGTCCTGGCTTATCGCCTGGGGGTTGTTTTCCATACGTAGACTGGATGAATGTTAAGTCGGCTGCGTGTTAGCACGCGAACGTACCAACGCCGGCAGTTTAAAAAAACCAAAAGTAAGTAACCCAACCGCAACCGCTAACAGCGCGCTCCACACCGGTTCAGCCACCAGGTTCAAAGCCAACCACCAATAGTGAAAACGGAACAGTGCCCAAACAGCCGATAATATCCCACCGGCCGCACCAATCAAAGCACATGCCACTGCTAGTTGGGCTGGTGTCGCCGTCACACGCACACCCACCTGATAAGCAGTCGCGGCGGCAGCCGCTACCTGAAATACGAGTATCATGGGGCTGAGGTGATCTAGGTAGGTAAGTTCCAGCCAAAAACTAATCAGATACACCAAGCTCACGGCCGCCGCCAAACCAACGAACGAAAGTTCGCCTTGGTCCACATACCAACTTACCGGCTGTCCAAAAAATCCCACCTGCTTACTAACCATAGTACTTCAAGTATACGTCAAAAAATAACTAAAAACCACCCCCGACGTAGCGTCGGGGGTGGTTAACACCTACTAGATCTAGTATGCCAGGGCTAGTAGTCCATGCCACCTGGCATGCCGCCAGATTTATCATCCTTTTTTTCCGGAATATCAGTCACGACCGCTTCGGTGGTTAAGAACATGACAGCAATGGAAGCCGCATTCTGCAGCGCCGAACGCGTAACTTTTACCGGATCTACCACGCCGGCTTTAATAAGATCCTTCTCAAAAGCATCGGTCGCGCCGTTGTAGCCGTAATTACCCTCATTACGCTTTACCTCGTCCACCACCACCGCACCATCCTTACCCGCATTCTCGGCAATCTGCTTCAAGGGCTCTTCCAAGGCTTTGAGTAAAATATTAACACCTACCTGCTCCTCGGCGTTGAGTTTGAGGTGCTTCAGCACTTCAGCTGCACGAATTAAGGCCACTCCGCCGCCGACCACAATACCTTCCTCCACCGCCGCTTTGGTGGCGTGCAGCGCATCCTCCACTTTGTACTTGCGCTCCTTCATTTCGGTCTCGGTGGCGGCACCGACCTTAATTACTCCGACCCCGCCCGAAAGCTTGGCCAGGCGTTCCTGCAGCTTTTCCTTGTCAAAATCAGAATCCGACTTTTCAATCTCTTTCTTAATTTGGGCCACCCTGTCCTTTATCTTGGCTTGGTCACCCTTGCCATCAACAAAGGTGGTGTTGTCTTTAGTGGCAATTACCTTACGGGCGCCGCCCAAAACCTCGAGCCCCACCCCATCGAACTTCAGGCCCATTTCTTCCGACACAACCGTTGCGCCTGTAACCGTGGCAATGTCCTGCAGCATTTCCTTGCGGCGGTCACCAAAGCCTGGCGCCTTTACCGCCAGCGTGTTAAAGGTCTTGCGGATGTTATTCACCACAAAGGTGGCTAGCGCCTCGCCCTCG
>Ga0082335_1001638_pt1 | contig 45924 bp, 48 predicted proteins | sample Subgrocontami58m_FD_72375 | JGI IMG/M metagenome (GOLD analysis project Ga0082335, IMG submission 72375) | Subsurface groundwater microbial communities from S. Glens Falls, New York, USA - GMW37 contaminated, 5.8 m (SPADES assembly) (version 2) ...
GCGGTACCGGTAAAACGACAGTCGCCAGGGTATTTGCCAAAGCCTTGAACTGCGAGGAGTTCTCGCGTAATCCGCAAAAGGTTCCCTGTGATAAATGTGATTTCTGTACGGATGTATCCCAGGGCCGGTCTCTGGATCTGATCGAGATAGACGCCGCTTCCAACCGGGGCATAGATGAGATCAGGAATCTTAAAGAATCGGCTCTGGTTGCCGCTCCGGGAGGAAGGTACAAGGTATTTCTGATTGACGAGGTTCACATGCTTACCAAAGACGCTTTTAACGCCTTGCTAAAGATACTCGAGGAACCCCCGTCGCATGTTATATTCATATTGGCCACGACTGAAGCCCACAAAGTGCTTCCGACAGTGCTGTCCCGCGTCCAGAGATTTGATTTTAAAAAACTCACTCCGAAAGAAATAGCCTCGAAGCTGAAAGCAATAGCCAAACGCGAAAAAATAGACATTGAGGACGAAAGCTTATTCGCCATAGCCCGTTCGGCTGACGGAGCATTGAGAGATGCCGAGGTTTCCCTGACTAAAATAAGGGCTTCGGCTGAAGGAAAAATCACTCCTGACCAGGTTAATTCCATACTGGGCCTTATACCGGCCAAATATTATCCTCAATTCTTCGGCTATCTGGTCTCGAACGACCAGGCCGGCGCTCTTAACTTCATCCATAAGCTTGCCGAATCAGGCATTGACTTGGATAATTTTACCAAAGAACTTCTTAATTATTTAAGGAAGCTTCTTATCCATAAAGTCAGTCCGGCGACCCTGGCCTCCTTCGGGGAAGTTCCCGATCAGGAATCGTCAAAACTAGCTTTCCAGATCGATAATCAAAAAATAGTCAGAATGATAACCCTCTTTACTTCAGCCCGGGGCGAGATAAAGAACTCTCCTATTCCTCAACTGCCCCTTGAACTGGCAGTAATGGAGCTATAATCCTAGGGGTCAGTTTGAAATTAAATCATTGAAAATTACTGACTATGGTTGTATAATATACTAGTTATCCATCACAAAAGACTAGCACCTGAACAACTATCTGGTATAATAGTTATATATAATCCTTGTTCGATGATTTCTAAACTAGCCGAAAAAGAAAGTGCCATAAATCTAAGACGACAAGGTTTTTCTTATTCAGAGATCCTAGAAAGAATACCAGTAGCCAAATCGTCACTATCTCTATGGCTAAGATCCGTCGGATTATCAAAAAAGCAAAACCAGCGATTAACCGAGAAAAAATTAGCCGCAGCGCTTCGAGGCGCCTTAAAAAAGAAGGAGGATAGGTTGCTTAGAACAAGAATAACTAAAGAAGCCGCGGAAAAAGAGATAGGAAAATTAACAGGAAGAGAGAAATGGCTAATCGGCACAGCGTTATATTGGGCCGAGGGTTCAAAAGAAAAAGAATGGAGCCCCGGATCAAGAACTCAATTTATAAATTCCGATCCCCTTATGGTTAGGTTCTTTCTTGATTGGCTATTAAAAATACTTAGGATTCCCAGAGATATGTTAATATTCAATATTTACCTGCATGAAAATAATAAGCATAGAGTTCAAGAAGTTATTGAATATTGGTCAAAACAAACTAGCTTCTCTAATAATTATTTTCAACACATATATTATAAAAAGAATAGAGTTAATACAAAAAGAAAAAATATAGGGAATTCATATTTCGGTATACTGAAAATAAACGTTAGACAAAGTTCTAATCTAACTAGAAAAATTTCAGGCTGGATTAACGGGATAACGAGACAATAAATCATTGCTGGGTCGTCTAATGGTAGGACTTCTGCTTTTGGCGCAGAATATCGGGGTTCGAGTCCCTGCCCAGCAGCCAATTTGAGGCAGGTTCGGCTTCCGAGGAGCATAATACTATATGGCATTCAATAAATGGTCACAATTGAACCCTAGTGCTAAAAAAATCCTATCACCCGATTTAGGTATACGCTCTTGGGATGAGATAGACTCGGAACAGAAACAAACCATATGGTTACATTTTTTCAATAAGGGGTGGTTCGATAAAGATGAAAAAACCTATAGAACCATAGCACGATTTAATGAAGATAATAAAGCAAGATCATTTTGCAATCATATTCAACAACACGGCGGACCACATTACGTGTATTCTTCCCTAGACGACTGCTGTCCTAAGAAAGCACAAAATGATTTTAACTATATATTCCATAGAGAAGTTCAAGATGTTTTTTATGAACTAATCTCTTATTACGTGTCTGCTCTTGAAAATGATATTTTAGACGAGAATAAGGCGGACCGATTTAAAAATTTGTTCAATGATATTTCAAATCAATTTGGCCTTAATGTATTGCTAGGGCCAGATGGTTTCGTCCTGAAGCAGGACGTAAAGATAATCGAAGATATATATATTCCTGTGTTAAATTTTTTGAGTGATAAAAAATGGGAATCAGTCACGCGAGATTTAAATGATGCAAACATCGCCTATCTAAAAGATAGGGAAGAGGGATATAGCGCATGTATTACCCATACAATTTCTGCTTTGCAAGCATTTTTACAGATTATGGTTTACGGTAAAATTGGGAAAGGAAATATCGCTGATTTGATAAAAGAAGCTCAATCTAAAAAACTTATTCCTGGTGATGCTTTTTCGACAAAAATATTCAAAGATATTGAATCGGTATTAATGCAAGAGCGACAAGAAAAAGGCCATCCACATCCCAAAAAAGAATACGCAAATGAGAAAATTGCTCGATTGATTCTAAATTTAGCTATGGTTTTTATGCAGCATTGTATTCAAAATTAACTTTTAGAAAGAATGCCCGAGGAAGGCCAAAATAAAGATTAAAAATCTCTAAAAAATATGGCTGAAAATATTAAAATCGAGCAGCATGAGAAAGAATATCGCGATATCGGTATAGTAATTATGGTAGAGGAAGAAGCAAAAGAAGAGGCAGAACGGCTGGTTCGTTTAATTTCCGAGCAAGTTGATCTGGTTTCTATGGTTGATAGAGATCATCCGGCTCACATAAGTTTATTTCAGGGCAGGTTGCCGGGTAAATTTAATGCAGATTACTTAAGGCAGCAGATATCCAATTTGCAGGAACCGGGAACGATCGAAATTCCGATGGCCGAAGAGCTTTTTATCAGGCCGAACGGCAATGTTTTTTGGAATGCAAAGCCCAATGATAATCTTTCTCGCCTCCACTTAAAGCTAGTGGAAGAACTCCAGACTTTGACCGGCGATTTGCTCATGAAACAATTCCAAGACATCCTGGATAATCCCCGGACTTCGGCCGATGATCGGGAGCAGATCTTAAAATACGGTTCGCTCCTGGCCGGCCCAAAGTTTTTACCGCACATAACTCTCGCCCGGCTGAAAGAACTGACTGATCAGGAAAAGATAAGAAGTATCAGGCCTAACCCAATGACCATAAGGCTTAATAATCGGCTAGTTATCACAGAGCTTAATCCCGACGGCAGTTTATACAAAAAATAGATTTTTATCGGATACTAGGCGGATTAAATCTTATGCTTACTAAGAACCAGGAAAATTGGATCAATCATCTTTCGGATGATTCGAAGGTCAGAATCGTGCCTTTTGATCCAACAAGCCAGGAAAAATTTGAGGAGGTTAAAAAGATAATACAATCTGGGCTTGGCAAAGCTGTCGAGGTTAAACATCGCGGTGCGTCCAGTCTGGGCATATCCGGCCAGGATGAGATTGATGTCTATGTTCCTGTTGCTCAAAAACAATTTGATTCTTTTTTAGCTCCGTTAAATAAGCTATTCGGCAAAGCCAAAAGCCATTATCCGCTAGAAAGAGCCAGATTTGTAACATTTATAGACGGAAAGCATATAGACGTTTTTCTTATCAATAAAGACGGCTCCGATTGGTCGGATAGCATTAAATTCGAGGATTATCTCAGATCAAACCCGGAGGCCTTGGAGCAATATAGAGTTTTAAAGGAATCCGGCAATGGACTCAGCACTAGAGAATATTATCGAAAAAAGATACAATTTATTAATAGCATTCTAGCTAAAATACGATAGATGAAAATTCAACGCGGATTCACCTTGATCGAGAGTTTAGTCGTTATCTCCATAATTGGTGTTATCATGAGTTTAGTTTTGGTAAATTTAAATGTTGCCCGGCAGAAAACACGCGATCTTAAGCGTAAAACTGACTTATCCCAGATAGGGAGATACCTCACTCTGTCCTGCTATGTTCCGAATGCCGGAGCGGGGGAATACGACCTGATGGAATTAGCAGATGAGCTCAAGACCAGGTATCCGCAATATGCAGGTCTCTTTAGCCAGATACCCCGAGATCCCAAGAGCGGAACCGATACCGAATCATTTTATTTTTATATAGTGAACACATCCGGAAATACAAAATGCGCTTTATACGCAAATTTTGAGAATGATAAGGAACAGACAACACTGGATATAACTGAACCCATTCCCGGCGGCGGCTCGGGAATATTCAGATCCTCAGTCGGCTGGAACGGTTCTTCTAAATATTTCCAAATCTCCAATTAACCGTTATCATTAGGCATTAACCAATCCACTTTGAAAGGGATCATCTTATTCTTTTTGACCGTAGGTTCAATCATCGGAGGATATATACCCGCTCTTTTCGGCGCCAGCTTATTCTCATTCTATTCTATAATTGGTAATTTTATCGGCGGATTACTGGGTATCTGGATCGGGTATAAATTCGCTAATATGTAATGCAGAAAATAGATCGGGGTTCAACATAAAACCGCCAATTTGGCGGTTTTATGTTTTGCCGTTGACTTTTGATATGTAAGGTGCTAACATATTAAGCAACTTAAATGATAAACCGGAAAAAAATAATTGAAGATCTTATGCAAGATATGCATGCCATGCGGCATAAATTGATGGTAGGCTATACGATGAAGAAAGAAATGCCTGTCACGCCCTCCCAGGGATTTGTATTGCGCTTTGTGGCTAAGAACGGCCCTGCCAACGTGAAAAGTATCGCTAAGACCCTTCATGTCACCAGCAGCGCGGCAACACAATTAATTGACGGCTTAGTCGATAACGGATACCTGGTCAGAAAGATCAACTCCAGCGATAGGCGCATCATCACCCTATCTTTATCTGAAAAAGCTAAAAAGCTATTTAGGGAATTCAAAGAACAGGGACTTAATAAAATGACGAAGCTTTTTAACGCTCTTACCGATAAGGAACTGGTTAAATACGCCGATCTCAACAAGAAAATTCTGAATAAAATTATTTAATCTATGCAATTATCCAGTGAACAATTCGAAGCGCTTTACGGATATATCGAGGCCGCCCGCCAGAGAGGTCATAGCGACCAGAGTATTATGCAAGCCCTTAAAGATGCGGGCTGGTCTGACACGCTTATAGAAGTAGGTTTTGAGGCGATCGCTCATGGCCATTCCGAACGCATGTACGCGCCGATGCCGCCGCCTTCACCAAGCGTTCTGGATATGAATAATGTCGGAAAAGAATACATAAACGGGGAAGAAAAGACTTCTGCCCTAAGGGGTATCGATCTTCTGATACGAAAGGGAGACTTTGTCGCTATAATGGGTCCCTCCGGTTCCGGTAAATCAACGCTGATGCATATCCTCGGCCTTTTGGACGTACCGTCATCCGGAAGCTACAGGCTGTCAGGAGAAGAAGTTTCCCGTTTAAGCTCCTCGGAGCAGGCAGAAGCCCGCAATCATAAAGTGGGTTTTGTTTTTCAGCAATTCAACCTTTTGCCTAGGACTACGGTGCTGGATAATGTGCTGCTGCCGACCATTTATAATCATACTGCCGATGCCCGGCAAAGAGCGATGCAGCTTATTGAACGGGTCGGCTTGTCGCACCGCATTAACCATAAAAGCAACCAGCTCTCTGGCGGACAAATCCAGCGCGTAGCTATCGCAAGGGCTCTAATGATGAACCCGGATATTATATTCGCTGATGAGCCGACGGGAAATCTGGACAGCAAGACCTCGGAAGAGATATTGGAACTGTTCAAAGAGATCAACGAAAGCGGAACCACGATCGTCATGGTCACCCATGAAGAACACATCGCTAATCACGCAAAAAGGATAGTCCGGCTGAGGGACGGAGAAATAGTTTCGGATAAAAGACTTTCATAACTATGAAAAAATTCATTACATTATTCAGACAATCAATGCGGGCGATACTCGTCAATAAAGGACGAAGTACATTGACCGTGCTCGGGATTGTCATTGGCATAGCATCCGTCATTGCGCTTATTTCTCTGGGCAACGGCGCTAATAAGATGATCAGCGACCAGATATCCCAGCTTGGCACTACTAATCTTACGGTCATGCCCGGCAGCTTCGATTTTAGCGGCGGACCGGGAGCCAACAGAGAACAGCCGCATGGCCAATTCGGTCCGGGGGCTGTTTCGTCATTAACGATGAGGGATCTGGAAAGTTTGCAGGATAAGGCCAGTCATCCAACTTTCGATTCCGTAACCGGAATTATCACAACTGCCTCGGTGCTAAAATCAGATACAGCAGAACAGAGAATATCCGTAAATGGCGTGTCTCCGGAATATTTCGGTATCCTCAATCTTAAAATAAGTTTTGGTAATATTTTTGACCAATCAGCGATCAATTCACGCCAGAAAGTTGTTGTCCTGGGTTCTAAAGCCGCAACTAATATCTTTGCCAACGCCAATCCATTGGGCAAGATAATTACGATCAACCAGATAAATTTTCAAATTACCGGGGTGTTGGCTGAAGCGCCGGAAAGCCGGTTCAATGATCCGAATGCTCAAATATTCATTCCTGTTACTACTGCTTCTGATGTCTTTGGCATGAGCAACCTGAGCAACATAGTCGTAAAGGCCAAAAGCGAAGGTGATATCGATGCGGCTAAAGCTGACATTAAGAAAACCCTGCTTGCCAATCACGGTATTGCCGATGAAAAGCTTGCCGATTTCTCTATTCTTTCATCCGCGGATCTGCTCTCTACCGTAAATCAGATTACCGGACTTCTGACATCTCTATTGGCCGGTATAGCCGGGATCTCGCTTGTAGTGGGAGGGATCGGGATAATGAATATCATGCTCGTTGCTGTTACTGAAAGGACCAGAGAGATAGGATTGCGCAAAGCCGTTGGCGCTAAAACCTCGGATATCATGATCCAGTTTTTAATTGAAGCGGTTCTTCTTACCCTGATTGGCGGTATTGTTGGCATTGCCTTAGGATATGGTGCCGGTTTACTGGTGGCGAAATTTATTGACCTGACTCCGGTAGTAACGCTGAATTCCTTGCTCCTGGCAGTTGGGGTCTCAAGCGCTATAGGCATTCTTTTTGGAATATATCCCGCAGCCAAAGCCGCGAAATTAAATCCTATCGATGCCTTAAGATATGAATAACAAGGCAAAAAGATCCAAATTAACAATAAAGTTCGGTGACTAAATACGCCTCGCGCAACGCGAGGCGTATTTAGTCAGGCATTCAGGTTTAGTTCATGTAAAAACGTTTAGATTAGATATACATGCCTAATGAATTAAATAGAAGCTTCGTCAATGAGATCATGAGTAAAGGAGTTCTAAGATCGCCTCATATTATAAAGGCTTTTATGAAGGTGGATAGAATCCACTTTGTCCCCGAAAGATGGGAAGACGACGCTTATCTGGACATACCGGTTCCCATCCCCGGCGGCATGACCACGAGCCAGCCCTCAACAATTGCTTTTATGTTGGAAATACTGAACCCCCGGCCTAGAGATAAGATCCTGGAAATAGGCACCGGCTCTGGATATGTTACCGCTCTCTTAGCTGAAATTACCGGAAGAAGAGGAAAAGTATTCTCGGTTGAGGCACTATCGGAATTAAAAGAATTTGCTGAAAATAATCTCAAGAAATTAGATTATAAAAATATCCGTCTTTATGCGGGGGACGGTAAAAACGGATTACCCGATGCAGCACCTTTCGACAAGATAATATCTGGAGCCGAAGTTTCCGAAATTCCAGAGACTTGGGAAGATCAGCTTAAAAAAAGCGGCGTCATTGTAACACCTTTTGATAATCATATTCTCAAAGCGACTAAAATCTCGGGAGATACATTCAAGGAGGATACCTACCCTTATTTCAGCTTTGTAAAAATGATATGATAAACTTCCGAATCCTCATTAAAAACAATCCCTTAAAGCTGCCCCTGCGCAATCGGGCGGAAAAAAACGAAGAGTGGATGCGCGAAACTCAAGGCCTAGAAATATGCCCTGAATGCGATAATGTATATTACAAAAAAAGATGGGTCCATTCACTGGCAAAACTGGGCAAGCTCTCAAAGCGATTCGAAAGATCAAAGATAAAAAGTAAGATCTGCCCAGCCTGCAAAATGATAAAGGACCATGCCTTTGAAGGCGAGGTTATTATTGAGGGTATTCCGGCAAACCAGAAACAGGACCTTACGAATTTAATCCATGCCTTTGGAGAAAGGGCTATGGAGAAAGATCCTCAGGATAGGATAATAGAACTCGAAAAGAAAAATGGCACATACCGCCTTATAACCACAGAAAATCAGCTCGCGGTAAAATTGGGCAAGAAAATAAGAGATGTATTTAAAAAAGTTGATCTTCATATTTCATATTCCGAAGAACCATCTGAAGTAAGCAGAATCTATGTAAAATTTAAGTAAATATGCTAAGATTGCTGAATGGAAATTATAAAGGGAGAAGATGCGGTAAACGCTTCCAAGTGGATCGATGAGGCCTTTCAGACGGCCCGGCACTCCATATGCCTCAGAGCCCATTGCGGAGCAGTGATAGTTAAGAATGGGGAAATAATCGGCAGGGGATTCAACTCGCCCGCAGGAAATGACCCGAAGAATCGAAGATGTCTGGCAGAATATGCCATACCGGAAGGATTCCGCCATGACCGAACCTGCTGTGTTCATGCTGAACAAAGAGCCATTCAGGATGCTTTAAAAAATAACCGGGAGATGGCAGGAGCAGACATATATTTTTCCAGAGCCGATGATGCCGGGAACAAGTTAAAATCCAAGGATATAAAATGCACCATATGCAGCCGGGCAGTGCTGGACGCGGGAATCTCCAGATTCTTTCTTGAATTTGAGGATGGTATCAGAGCCTACGGCACAAAGGAATTTGACGATCTTTCTTATGAATATAAGACCCCCCTGGCCAGATAATCAAAACTTCATAGAAATTGTATTATATAATAAAGAAAAAATAATCATAAAATAAACATGATAAAAACAACAAAAAATGGAAATGCAGCCGGAGTTATAATAATTGTTTTAGCCGTTGCGGCTGCTGCTTATTATTTTCTGGTAATGCGCAATAATACCCCTACCCTAAATTCTCTTAATTCTTCCAGCCCGACGCCTTCTCCAACTTTAAGCTCATCTCCTTCTCCTTCGGCAACTGCTCCGGCAACCGGCACAATAAAATCTTTTACCGTACTTGGAAGCCCATTCAAATTCTCGCCTAATGAGATAAGAGTTAAGAAGGGCGATACGGTAAAAATTACCTTTAAGGATACCCAGGGGGTTCATGATCTTAAAATTGAAGGATTGGATATTGGAACTAAAGTTATCCAATCCGGACAGGAAGAAACCATACAATTCAAAGCTGACAGAACGGGCAGATTTGAATATTACTGCTCCGTGGACGGCCACAGGGAACAGGGCATGAGCGGCACATTGATAGTGGAATAAATCTGATATAGAATTGATCGCATGAATCAAAGAATAATCAATTACTCCGTAATAGCACTTGCCTACGCAGCTGTTTTATTCCCCTTATGGATCTGGTTTAGGAACCTGGGATCATTAGGAACTGTATCATCCGTAACCTTCCTCTTCCCGGCTTTTGGCCTGATCGCTTTTAGCGTCTTATGGCTGCATGCGATAAGCGGCGTATTTGAACCTTGGCTGAGAAAACATTTCGATTTCGACAGATTTGTCCGATATACTTCCCTAATCGTACTCATCTCAATAATACTTCATCCGCTTTTATTGCTTTTTCGATTTAATTTAAATCTAAAGGCTATATTGTCCAACTATGAGGCTGATGATATTATGCTGGGCATAGTAGGCTGGCTCTTGCTCATTACTTATGATATAGGAAAGCCCCTGAAAAGATACGATTTCTTTTCGAGGAATTGGAATAATATCTTATTGATAAGCACTATAGGATTTTTATTGATATTCTTTCACTCGCTTTCCCTGGGCAGTGATCTGCAGACAGGCGTGCTTCGGATCCTTTGGATCTTCTACGGCGTAACTGCCATACTGGCTACGATATATACTTACGGGATTAAACGACTGTTCATGAACAGTCAGATAGCTATGGACACTCCAACCGACATTGCGGAGGAATAGAGGTCGGTTCGGCTAAAGGTGTCTTGGTTTTTAATAATTTACTTACGATAGTTTCAACGATCCCTTTATCGCTTTGCTCAGCTGTCTTTATAGCCTGAATTGATTTTTTGGATTCATTGAATTTAACCATAGCTTCGTCTATGGCTTTTTTATCCTGCTCTGAGATATTCTTGGATTGAAGGATCTTCGGTGCGGTATCGCTGAAGAACTTATCCATATAATTATAATCCGATTCGAGGTTATTAATTAAGATCTCTTTCTCTGATTTTGGGAATACTGAGGAATATATTTTGGATGCAGCCGAATTAACGCCGTTCTCAACAGTGACCCTGAAATTATCGAACATATTACCGGTCAGGCCGAACTGCCCCGCCGAATAGAAGACCAGCCCCAGCATTAAAAATAATCCTATTATATAACCCATAGAGAGATTTAATTACTGTCGCAGCTGCCGGCATTCACATGGACATGGTTGGCTGCGGAATTGTTACAAGCCACAGTCTGACCCTGGCTATTTTCACATCGGGCCGATTTAGCCCCGCAGCTGTTCGCCGCCTGGACTATGGCATTTCCTATAACTTCATTGCCGTAATCAACCGCTAAAGCTCCGTCAGTCCCGGTTGCTCCCCCATAATGGCATGAATTTACGGCGTGAGCGCAGGAACCGCAGGTAGAATTGCCTCTGGTATAATTGCATAGATCATTGGTTTCTTCATAAGTAAAAACGCTTCCTAAATTCTGCCCGGGCAGCTTAGATGATATGCACGTCATTAATTCCGCCAGATCCGCAGCAACTCTCCTTGGGAAAGGCTCTCTATTCTGCTGGGCAAGAATCTGAGGATTACTGCAGGCGGGAGGACCGGGAGGAAGACTCGGAGTTATGATCGGGGGGCCGACCTTTACGCCTTTTAACGTAAATCCGACATTTATCAGATCCGGATTAATGGTATTTAAAATTAAGTATGAAGACAAAAGCAGGATGGCGCCAAGAATAGCGCTGGTCATTTTAGATTTGGCCTTGCCGATCGTGCCAGGATTACCTCCGGCGCCAAGCCACATAAAACCCGCCCAAAGGAACATAAAGAAAATAACAACGCCGAGTATCTGGAATGAATAATTAAATATGGCCCCGATCAGATCTCCAAAAGTCGAGACGCCAAATATAGGTACAGGGGTTTTGGGTGTATATGGAGGAGTGACCAGCTTGCCGCTCGTAACATTCAGTGTATTCATTCCGCTCCCGCCAAAACCTCCGGGGCCTGAAACAGAAACAGAATAGTTCCCGGGTTCAAGCGTTGATGGAACAGTTACGATTATCAGGGTGTCGTTTTCCGAGACCGAACCGGTAGCCGTAGCTGAAGTTTGGTTCTGGACATTGGTAAATTGCACATTTCCGGTCAGATTCTGGCCTTTTATCTGAAGTGACTGACCCGCAGGGATCGTAGCCGGGGAAAAATCAGTAATAACCGGAGCGGATTGGGCTGATACAATTGCATATAAGGCAAAATACGCCAATAAACCGGTCAAAAGTAAAGTTTTCCTAAACATATATTTAGTATATATTATATATACCTGATAGTCATGGCAGAATATCAACAAAACAGAATATTTTTTGTTTGCTTAGCCGTAACGGCTTTATTGTTTTTGGCTTTCCCGGTATCGGCAACCGTCCAGGATGAGATAGCTGAACGGCAAAAACAAATAGAAGAGATCCAGCGCCAGATCGAACAATACGAATCTCAGATAGAGAACACCCGCACAAAATCCAGAACGCTTGAAAATGAGATCTCAAAGCTCAATGCCCAGATCAACCAGCTGTTCTTGGAGATAAAAAGCCTTGAGCTTTCAATAGCCCAGACTAATTCCCAAATTTCGGAAACTGAAGAGCAGATCTCGATCTCAACGGATAAATTAACCGCTCATAAACAGGCGCTGGGACAGTATATTAAAATTGCCTACGAAAATGACCGAAAGAGCCTGACCGAGATCTTGCTTAAGCATGACAGCCTTTCGAGCTTCTTTAATGAGCTGAATAATCTGCAGGATACCCAGGATAAACTTAAAGCTACGATAATAAGCATAAAAGATCTGAAAGCCAGCCTTGAGAATCATCAGGAAGACCTGGAAGACAAGAGATCAGAGCTCCAAAGACTAAAAATGCTTGAGGAAGTGGAAAAAAAGAGTCTCGACCAGAATAAAAGCTCAAAAAATAGGATTCTAAAGGAAACTAAGGGGCAGGAAGCTAAATTCCAGCAGCTAATCCAAGTTTCCCAAAAAAATATAGAGAATATAAGAGGCCAGATTACATACCTGGCTCAAAATGGCGTTACGGCGGAAGAGGCGATAAAATTCGGACAATTAGCTGCCATCCGTACTGATATCCGTCCGGCTTATCTAATAGCGGTGCTTGAAGTAGAGTCAAGCTTAGGAAGGAATGTCGGCCGATGCAACCGTGAAGGTGATCCTCCTGAAAAAAATTGGACCAATATCATGCATTCCCGGGATTATGAGCCATTCAAAGCCATAACCGCTTCATTGGGTCTGAATATAGATACGACTCCGGTTTCATGCCCCCAATACGTGAACGGCAGACGCTATGGCTGGGGAGGAGCGATGGGACCGGCTCAATTCATTCCATCGACTTGGATGGGCTATAAAGATGAGGTTGCTAAGCTGGTCAATAAGACAATAGCCAACCCTTGGAGCATAGAAGATGCTTTTGTTGCCGCGGCAGTAAAGCTGGCCCGGGCCGGAGCCGCAGCCAAGACAAGAGTCAGAGAGATAGCCGCATCCAAGGCTTACTACAGCGGCAATTCCAAGTGCTCGACCGCGGCCTGCAACTCATATGCTAATGCCATCCAGCGCAAAGCCGCTGAGATCGAAGCCGATTTGAATTAGTTGATAACTAAAATTGAATGCCTCCGCTCATTTGTTAAGTTTTTTGTAGGTTCATTGATAATTGTATAGAATGAAAATGTATGAAAAATAAGAAACAGGCCATAGTTTTATTTGCAGTTCTAATATTGGTATTCGTAGCGATCTTTTCACTGAATCTGCACGGTCAAATCTTAGACAGCAAAGCGCTCGTGATAGAAATTACCAATCCTCCTTCTTTATCTCCAACGCCCTCCTGGAGCTTTTTGGATAAGATAACGGAAGATGATCCCATACTGAACTCAATACCTTTAAAAGTAGGGGATACCGAAATATCTTACACTGAAGAAAGATATTCCAGAGATTCGGAAGGCAACATATTAAGGGATAAAAAAGGCAATATAAAGAAGAGCGCAATAAAAAGAAAGGATTATGAGAAGGAGATAGCCCTGAAACTTTTAGATACCAAAACCGGACAGACCGAGATAATTAAGATCACCAAGAAAGGCGTTGCGCTTATAAGTCCTCCCGGTTATGAGATCAAGGTAGTCGAAAGACCGAGCGGCATAACCTGGAATGCTTGGAATACTTATTTTAAAGTTATCCAGCCCGCCGACAAAGTAGTCATTAAAAATGTTTATCCATCCATTGAAAGCACGAGGAGAGTTACCCAGACAGTCACGGCCAAGAACGGTAAAAAGAAGAAAATAAGCAAGGTCGTCCCCAATGTTGTCAGGAATATAGTCTATGTGCCTTACAGCGACGGCCTGTTGGCCTCGGAAGTTTGGGAAAAAGGAAGCGCGGATATGAATAAGATAGTTGATACCGCGAGGAACATTCTGAATGAAAGGCGAGTATATTCCAAAGCTTTTCCAGATAAGCTGATTACCGAGGTCTTGCCGAAAGAATTTTATTTAAGAAGGCCTGTTTTAGAGCAAAGCGATCTGGGCGAGTTCATTTTAGACCCGGATAATACGGTTAAAAGATTCCTAGTGATCCTAGGAACTAACGGGAACAAAGCCTGGTCGGAAACATGCAATAAGTCCGGAGCCTGCGGTTTATACCAATTTACCGATAACGGGAAGAGCGGCACCTATAGAACCGTTGCTAAAAAATATCCCGAGGCTAAATTGATAAGCGACTTTGAGGCCGGGGCCTCGGATCAGGTGAACTCCGCAATGGCAGCCATGCTTTTAGATGATCTCAACCTGGCTGAATTAAAAAAACGGTATGGCGCCAAAATTATTAATGATCCGAAGCTGGAAGAGTATCTTGCGGCGTCATATAACGGCGCTCCGCGCTGGGTATATAAATCCTTAGACGCTACCTTAAGCAAAAATGTCGCTGAATGGGGAAAACATCTTAAAAATGAGACCAAGGGTTTTATGGTAAAGCTGAGATTTCTAAAAGAAAATAACCTCCCTTAAAACGGCTTCTCGGCCGTTTATTTTATTTTTTAGTTATCAACTTTTATATATCTTCCGCATTGGTTATAGTTACCGAAGATTATTTACAAGGGAGACATATGGAAATTAAAGTCGGGATGCAGGCAATTAATCTGGTGGAATACATCTTTATTGAAAAGGGGCTCCGGCTTCTGGAGGTTGTCAAATACCGTCTCGAAGAAAAACCTCATTTTGCCGAGGCTAAAAAGTCCAATCCCAAAGCCAAACGAACTGTAGCAAAAGCTCTCCAACATACGCCGGACTTCAATAACCCGATGCTCTTTCTGCAGAGTCTTGAAGATCTGTTCGCACTGCGGGTGGCAATGTCCCACTTAAGAGATATCGATCCCGGCACCGTTGAAGTGGCAAGTTATACGGAAGACGAAGATAAAAAGTTGCATATCCATGAAGCCCTCTCAGTCACTTCCAGAGTCAGAACGCTGGACGGAATATCCCATATACCCCTCTTGGATATGGATCTGCCGATCGATGAAGCCAGCCCGGCAGAAGCTGAAGAAGTCGCCCATGGCTTAGGCGTTCACCATGGCGCTATAGTCAACAGCGGCAAATCATACCATTTCTGGGGACTGAATCTGCTTCAAGAGAGCGAGTGGCGGTCATTCATGTATCGGGCGCTCCTCCTTGATAGAGTAGACAGCCGCTGGATAGGCCATCGTATGATCGATGGCCACGCCAGCCTGAGAATATCTGAAAAAAGAGGCGTAGCCCCGACCATAGTGCATATTTTCTAAAAGCCCAAAGGGCTTTTTTAAATTCTTGTAAAAAGGCGGGTTGTATATTAAAATATCAATACTATGAATCGTCAAGATAAACCCGGGAAAATATATGTTGCCATGTCCGGCGGAGTTGACAGCTCCGTAGCCGCCGCGTTGCTTAAGAAAGATGGATACAAAGTAACAGGCGTATTTATAAAGCCATGGCAGCCGGAAGGTATCGAATGTTTATGGAAGCAGGACAGAGAAGACGCAATGAGAGTGGCGGCTAAATTAGACATACCGCTCTTAACCTGGGATTTTTCCAAAGAATATAAAAAAGAAGTAGCCGACTACATGATAAAAGAATACCGGGCAGGCCGTACACCCAATCCGGATGTCATGTGCAATAAATATATTAAATTCGGCTTGTTCTTAAAAAAAGCCCGGAAAGAAGGGGCGGACCTTATCGCTACCGGCCACTACGTCCGCCGTTCAGGAAATAAATTGCTCGCGGCAAAAGACAATAATAAGGACCAGTCTTATTTTCTCTGGACCCTTACCCGGGAACAGCTCCGGTACTGCTTATTCCCGATCGGCAATTATACCAAACCTAAGGTGAGAAAATTAGCCCGGAAGTTCGGCTTACCCGTTCATAATAAGAAAGACAGCCAGGGAGTCTGCTTTATAGGACCCCTCGATATGGAAAGTTTTCTGAAAAACTACATTAAGCCCAAAGAAGGGGCCATCATAGACGCGAAAGGCAAAGAGATAGGAAAACATAGCGGGGCCTTTTACTACACAATAGGCCAAAGGCATGGACTGAATATCGGCAACGGCAGCGGACCATATTATGTAACCGGAAAAGACCTCAAAAAAAATATTATATATGTGGGGGTAGAGAAAGACTTAGACGCAGATCGGGCAATGATCACAGACATAAGCTGGATCAATAAGGTAAGGCTTCCGGCCAAGCTGGATATAAAAATACGATACCGAACTAGATCCGAGAAGGCTGTTTTAGGCAAAAACGGCGTTTTAAGATTCCTCAAGCCGCAAAGAGCCATAACTCCGGGGCAATCAGCGGTATTTTATCGGGGACAAGAGCTTCTTGGCGGGGGAATTATCAATTAGGAAATTATCCTCAGCAGGCTATCTCCGGTCATTTCATCCGGAATAGGGAGATCCATAAGCTCCAGGATCGTCGGAGCTATATCGGAAAGAATGCCCACTGACTCCTGGCGTGAGACTTGGATCTCTACGGGAGAGCGGTCTTTTTCGAACTCACGGCCAACAAGATATAGAGGAACCGGATTCTGGTCGTGTTTGGTTTCCGGATCTCCGCTGGATTTATATACGACTCTCTCGGCATTACCGTGATCGGCGGTGATCATTAAAACACCGTCTTTCCGCAGAACAGTTTCTAAAAGCCTTCCTAATTCATTATCAATGGCCTCCACACCGGCTTTTACGGCTTCCAGATTGCCTAAATGGGCCAAGGCGTCAGCATTGGCAAGATTAATTACGAAAAGATCATAATGATCCTTATTCAACTTATCTATTACGCTGGAAATAATTTCATTTGACCTCATCTGAGGCGTACCGACAGATTCCGGAAGAGATTTGATAAGCAAGTCAGTCTCTCCGTCAAAAGGCTTATTCCTTAATCCGTTAAAAAAATATGTGACATGGGCGTATTTTTCGGTTTCAGCGATATGGAACTGGGTTTTGCCGTGAATGCTTAAAAATTCAGCTAGCCCATTGGTTATTTGCGGAGCAGGGTAAGCGCAATGAAGTTTCGTTGACTCGGTATAAGGAGAAAATCCGGCCACAAAAAGACGCTCAAAGGCTTTTCTGGTAAAAAAATTAAAATAATCGTCGATGAAAGGCTTTATGATCTGCCTCATGCTATCTTCCCTAAAATTAAAGAACACAAGCACATCTCCGTCTTTGATGGCGCCGTCAGGATTTATAACCGTAGGCGGAATATTGGAATCGTTTATCCCGCGAAGATGATAATCTTCAAGGATTTTATATATATCATGTGCCGGTTCGCCCGCGCCTTGCGTCCAAAGATCATAAGCTTTTTGCGTCATATCCCACTGGCCTGTCCTATCCATGGCAAAATCCCTCCCGATTATAGTTGCGACCCTGGAAACGCTGCCCGGAGAATATTCATCCAGCTTTCTTAGTAATGATATTGAACCCCGAGGGGAAGAATCTTTCCCGTCTGTGAAAAAATGAAGATAGAAATTGCTGAGGTTGTTCTTCTTAAGCAGTTCAAGGAGAGCCCAGATATGGTTGAAGTAAGAATGCACCGAACCGGAACCCAGGAGGCCGAGTATATGAAGGGTTGAATTCTCCGATTTGGCATGGCTTATAGCCTTAATAAGCTCCGGATTCTCAAAAAAATATCCCGACTGGATATCTCGGTTTATTCTAGTCAGGTATTGGGGTATGATTCGGCCGGCACCCAAAGTTAAATGTCCGACTTCGCTGTTTCCGGCTTCTCCCCAGGTCATTCCGGCAGCCAGACCTGAAGCCTGAAGAAGCACTGACGGATATTTTTTTTCAATAGAATCTAAATTGGGCTTTCTGGCATTGAAGATGGCGTTGCCTACCTTTTCTTTCGAGTACCCCCACCCGTCCAATATGGTTAAGACAATGGGTCTCATACATCCATTATAACAGAACTGCGATTGATTAAAAATAATAAGTTTGGTATAATAGAAAGATAAATATTAATCATCTAGTTCAGTAAATTAGCAAAATCTAATGTACTTAACTTCTATCTACAATGATATTAGGTTTAAACCCGCTTTTAGCGGCTGTTATGGCCGTCTTGGTTGGCTTTGCAGCCGGTTACATAATCAGACAACTCCTTGCCTCCAGAAGGATAAATTTAGCCGAATCTAAGGCGCAGTCGCTTCTATCTGAAGCAAAAACCAAGGCTCAAGACATTCTTCTTGAAGCCAACAATAAATCTTTAAGAATTCTTGAGGATTCAAAAAAGGAAGAGAAGGAGAGGCATTCCCAATTATCCAGGATAGAAAGCCTGCTCACCAAGAAAGAAAATGAACTGGAAGAAAAGGGCAAAGAACTTTCTTCCGAAAAAGAAGTTTTAAAAACTAAAGCAACAGAAATATCATTAATAAAGTCCGAGCTGTTGCAGGCAAGAGAAAAACAGGTCAAGGAGCTAGAAAGAATAGCAGATCTGAATAAAGAAACCGCCCACAGCGAGCTTATGAAAAAAGTTGAGGAGGAATATAAGGACGACCTGTATAAAAAAACTATAAAGCTGGAGCACGAGAATAGGGAAGAACTGGAGAAAAAAGCCAGAGAGATATTAACCCTTGCCATCCAAAGGTATTCCGGTTCACATATCGCTGATATTACCACTACAGTCGTAAGCCTGCCGTCTGATGAAGTAAAAGGCAAAATCATAGGAAAAGAAGGCAGGAATATAAAAACCATCGAACGATTGACGGGCGTAGATATAATAATTGATGATACACCGGAGGCTTTGATAGTTTCCGGTTATGATCCGGTAAGAAGACAGATCGCCAAACTCGCCATAGATAAGCTGATAGCAGACGGCAGGATCCATCCCGCCAAGATAGAAGAGATGGTTGAAAAAGCCAGGAATGATATAAACGAAAAGATAAAAGAGGCGGGTGAAGCGGCCTTATTTGAGATCGGAGTCGGTTCGGTAGATCCAAAGTTAGTGTACTTACTGGGAAGGCTGGCTTTCAGGACCAGTTTTGGCCAGAATGTGCTTCTTCACTCTATCGAAATGGCCCATATTGCCGGCATGCTGGCTGGCGAGTTGGGAGCTGATGTTTCGATAGCTAAGAAGGGTGCGTTATTCCATGATATCGGCAAAGCCGTAGACCACGAAGTCCAGGGTACTCATGTTGAAATAGGAAGAAAGATCCTTTTGAAGTTCGGAGTTGATGATAAGGTGATAAAGGCAATGGAAGCCCATCACGATGAATATCCGTACGCCTCACTCGAGTCAAGGATAGTCCAGGCCGCAGACGCTATTTCCGGGGCAAGGCCGGGAGCCAGGCGGGATACTGTTGAGATATACCTGAAACGGCTTGAGGATCTGGAAAGGATATCGAATTCATTTGAGGGCGTTGAAAAGTCTTACGCCATCCAAGCCGGAAGAGAATTGCGAATATTTGTTACGCCTACAAAGATAGATGACTTGGGCGCTATTAAACTGGCTAAAGATGTGGCTAAAAAAGTAGAAGAAGAAATGAAATATCCCGGTGAGATCAAAGTCAATGTCATCCGCGAAACCCGTGCCATTGAATACGCCAGATAATTCCATAACAAAAAAGGAAGCTTATAGCTTCCGGACTTAAATTCCTAATTTCAACCGAATCGTTTTCTGCAGCCCATACTCTGATATGCCGTAGAGGATATCGTCTAATTCAGCCCGGAGACCCCAGGAGGCCCGATACTTCATTCCGTGTTCCTTTAGGACTGCCATTAATTTTCGGAGAAGATTTAAGGCCAGCGTTCTCCTCAATTTATGATATCGGCTGGACTGCATTCCTCCATCCCTATGATGAAGGCTGAGCGATTCAAATTCTACTAATTCACGCGTAAATATATCCATAAAATTTAAAATCATTTCTTCGATATTTGCTAAACCTCTTTCTCCGGAAGCATTGATCTCATAGGTATCGGTGTTAGCCTCAATGGTCAGGAAATGGGTTGCTTTGAGACTATGGATCATTTCTTTATTGCCACTGACCCGGAATGGAGCAAAGCGTTCATTTGCCCTGACCGCATTCAACAGTTCAAAAAACCTTTGACGGTCAATGAGAGAAAGCCTGATCTTTACATCTTTATCATCGGGAGGACCCATGATCATCCCGGGACTCGTAAGAAAGATCCCGCTTTCAAAAGGAGGGGAAACCTGCCGGCCAATCGTGAATTTAAAACCAAATCCAGGCAGAAAGGAGTATCTCCTATTTACTTTTGACCATGTGGAAAATCTGTTTGTTCCGCTGATTGAGGCGGAAGCATAATATTTTGGCGGATCAGAGCCTATCCAACCGCAATGCGCTTCCTGGTTCCTTAGTTCCAGAAGCTCATGTGAATCTTCTTTGATTATTGCCTCGATCTTCTTCTGCTGATCTGAGTTCATGCGGCTGCTTGTTTTTAAAATACCTTGTATATTTAAGCTTTAAAAATGAGCAATGTCAAACAAAAAAAATAGGCAGTTACCCACAAGGGTATTGATTTTTTGAGGAAAATAGCCAATAATGTACTGTAGATGTTAAAAACAGTAAAAAAGGGTCGATAAATTTTTAAGTAATTAAAACTAGGAACAGGGGGCAAGAGACCAAGGAAAATGGCTTGGTTCCTTGCAAAACCTTGTAACTAGGCAAATTAATGCCAGTAAAAAAGAACGAATTAGCCCAGAGATTAGGTGATAAAATGGGTGTTTCCAAAAAGCAGGCAGGCGAGTGGCTCGATGCTTTTACGGATGAGATCACCAAAGTTTTACGAACCGGCGACAAAGTAAATATAACCGGTTTCGGGATCTTTAAAGTTGCCGACAGAAAGGCAAGAGAAGGCATCAATCCAAGGACCGGAGAAAAGATCCAGATTGCCGCTTCAAAAAAGCCCAGGTTTACTGCAGGCAAGTTACTCAAAGAAGCTATCAAGTAGTTTTTGCTTGGTATTTAAATATCAAATAAAAGAGCCCCTTGCGGGCTCTTTTATTAAGTAGTATCTATTATTATAAAGTACCTTGAGATCAAAATATGTCTGCCAATGTTCCTAAAATAGGAATAGTGCTCGGGCCGCATTTTGTCAGGCTAGCCAGCAACTTCGGTTTTATGGAAAGTTATTTTTACGATAGTCAAAAAGGTAATATACCTAAACCCTATAGTCTTACCGGCATTTCCTCGGGATCTTTCTCCTGTGGGATATTCGCGCCGTGGACAGAGCTTCCCATAATTAAAGGCCGCAATATGCTGCTTAATTTAAGAGGCAGTCACTTTTTCAGCCTGAACAGAGAACTTTTGGTTTCAGGCGGCATCGAGACATTAATGCCGGCATTGCTGCCATTTTTGCCCTGGGAACGGATAGAGAATAGTTACTTAAGAAATGCCGCAAAACTATTAGGTATTTCGGCTTTCCTGGGATTGGAGTATAAATTCGTCCGGAACTTGTTTAATGCTAGAAGCATATTTTCTAATGAAAGATTAAGGCAACTTCTATTAAAACCGTTCGATGCCGATGGTTTCCTGGATTTTGAGGGTATATTCAGCTCGGATATCAAAGTAGATATAGTCTCGGCGAACATAAACGGCTGCCAAGAATCGGATTCAAATGTGGTCCCCTATGTGGTCACGAATTATAGGCCGGAGCATAAGAATAAGGATATTTTTGTGGATGGCATTGTTAGGTCCACAAGTGTTCCCGCATTCTTCCCGACCAGTCCTACAAACAACGGAGAATTCACAACTGATGGGGGAGTGTATGAGGCTTTTCCCATAGAGATACCCTATGATCACGGCTGCGATGTGATCGTCCTGGTAAAGTTCAGATATGCAGGCCAGGGATATCTTGAGCATGACTACTCCAAATTCATGTCCTCGCTCCACCGAAGCACGGATATTCTCGTGGATAATAAGGGGGCTTTGGTCATCCGAGGCGCCCTCAATATCAACAATGACCTGGTCCAGATCCAGAGAATGCAGAAGGGCATTAATCAGCTCGAGAGGCTTGCTAACGAGCTGCATGGAGAGCTTAGAAAAGAAATCGAGGCAAGAATCAAGGATCTTGACGACACATTGGTGAACCTTACCGCCTTTGGCAAAAGACATTACAATCTGGTTATCCTTAGTTCCCGGCGAGAAATACCGGAATTCAATTTCCGGGGCAATTTCGATCACATGCTTAATCTGGGCCGTGAAATAGGCCTCGAGACATATAATGATTCCAAAGAAGAGATCTATAGAGCGGCCGAAATGGCTGCATAGATAAAACCCCGTATGGGGTTTTATAAATTTTAAAATTTTGCTATAATAACACTAAATTTGCGGGTATCGTATAGTAGTAGTATAGCTGCCTTCCAAGCAGCTGGCAGGGGTGCAAATCCCCTTACCCGCTCCAAAGGAGAATTTTTTATAAAAATTCTCAAGTAACTTAATCGGTGTCTCGTTTTTCAGAGGTTCGAACCTTGGGATTTTTGATTTACAGGTAAAGTTATTGAAAATGATAATGTACTAGATTATAGCTGGCTTTCTCCGAGGTCCGAACCTTATTGATTAAATTTCTCAAAAACAATATAATCTTGATTATGGAAAACATAAACGAAAGACAGGAATCGGTCGTCGATACTTTTAGTGTAGAGCTAATCGATAAATGGAAAAATGAAGGGAAACTATACAGAAGAAAGATAGAGCCCATCGTAGATGCAGAAAGAGTTACCGAGGCTAAGGTCGTAGAAACTAGGCTCCCTGATGGCACCGTAGAGTCTTCTCAGGAGGCTAAAGTGGGAGATTGGATAATAACTGGCTCTAAGGGTGAAAAATTTGTATTCACTCAAGCAAAAGTTGATTCTTTGTATACAGTAGGCGAAGACAGAAAATTTATCCCCCGTGAAAGAAAAATTATTGCGCTAAAAAATCCTTTTGGAAAGCCCATTAAAATAAATGCTCCCTGGGGTACTCCTGAAAAACCCGATTATCAGAGTGGTGCAGAAAATTGTATGTTAGTAGTTTCGCTTGATGATAATGGCGAGATGACTAAGGATAGATATATAATTGGCAACGAGGAGATGCTTCTGAATAACTATGAGCCAATTTCAGAATAAAAACTTAAATTTGGTATATAAAATAAGTCAGTAGATGACTGGAAATAGGTTCTAACGTCATCTACTATCCCGCTCAATCACAAATTAAAAAGTCCCCATTAAGGGACTTTACATCTCAATCTTTGTTTTTCTCCAGTATTCTATTCAGCTGAGCTTCAACATCGGCTGAAAATTCTTTTTTGGCTCTATTTGCATAGATCCGGTCTATTATTTTCCTTGCGAGCGGTCCGGCTATCCACCCGCCGGAGATGCTCTGGTCCGAATCTCCGCTCATAATTTTCATATATTCAGGAGCCTTGATAATCTCATAATTATCGTGGCCGAATCTGATGGCTATGAATAATTCGGGCGAACCGCACCATATCGAAACATCTCTGGGCCCGTCCGATGTGCCTGTTTTACATGCCACCTGCTGTTCTATATTCCTCATCGATATTTTAGCGGTACCGATCTTGGTCACCGCTCTCATCATCCCGATGATCTTATCAGCCGTATCTTTAGAGAATGCTCTTATCTCAACCGGCGGCTTAGCTTTATAAATAACGCTTTCACCATAAGAATCTCTCACTTCTTTGACCAAAGACGGGGTTGCATATACGCCTCCCCGGAAAAATGTGATAAAAGCGTTAGCCATTTCGATCAGATTGACCTCAGAAGCTCCGATAGCCGTGGGCAGAGTCGGCTGAAGCCCAGCTCCTACCTTATATCCCGGCCTCTGAAACCAAATATTTCCTTTAGGATCGCGGACAATGCCGGTATTGCCCCAGACTCCCATAGCATTTGCGGACTTAAGCACATCAACCATATTTATCTCGCGGGCAAGGTTCAATGTGGCCAGGTTAACTGACCGATACCAAGCTCTGGCTAGGTCGATCTGGCCCATCGGCACGGCATTTTTTTCCTTAAAGTTCTTGGGAGCCCAGCGCTCTCCCGGCCGGCCGCCTTTCATACTGAAAGAGCAGTTGCAAACCTGAGAGAATAGGTCTTTCCCGTGGTATTCGATCGCTCCGGCAAATGTGAACAATTTTGCCGCCGAACCGGGCGAGCGGGGAGCAAAGACCCGGTTATATTGGGTCTCATCAAAGTTATTTCCGCCGCTTAGAGCAAGGATATTGCCTGTAGCAACTTCCATAACTACGAAAGCCCCGTTTATCTTATTATCCGGATCCTGTTCCTTATTTAATAGGGCTAAATGCTTCTCGAACTCTTCGGAAACAATTTTTTGAATATCCGTATCAATAGCGGTTTGTATCCTCAATCCGCCGTAATATGACAGATCATCCTCGCCAAAGCCCTGGGATATCAGATATTCTTTTACCAGCCGGTTTCCATAACCAAAGGTTCTGTCTTTCAGCGGCTTGAGCTTTAAAAATTCCAGTTCGAGAGGCTCATCTTTCTTGAAAGCATAAGCTTCATAATCATTCTCCGTAATAAAATTCTCATCTCTCATTCTTCCTAAAACCCAGTTATATCTCTCGCGGGCCCTGGCGGTCCTCACGATTTCTTTTGCCAGCGCGCGTTCATACTCTTTTTTATCCGCGAAAGAAGCTTCGTCGGGTTTATGGAATATCGGGCAGTACAGGAGCGGGGATTTATTGAGGCTTACTAAAATTGCTATCTCCCTAAAATTCAGCTTATCCCGGCGGATATCTTTATTGAAATAACGCTGTGACGCTTCAGCCAGACCGTTAACGCCGTGGCCGAAATAGATAGTATTTAAGAAATCTTCCAATATCTTTTCTCTCGGGTATCTTTTTACTAATTGGATAGCTATTCTGGCTTCTTTTATTTTCCTTGAGATGCTTCTCTCTCTGGTTTTGAATTCAGAAACCTCTTCGGCATAAATACTCCTTACAAATTGCTGCGGAAGGCCGCTTGCGCCGGAACTGGGCCACCATGTGATTCCTAAGAATTCTCTTGCTCCGTTCCCGATAGCGGCTCTGGTTACAGCCAGCATATCAATGCCGGGATGGCTATAGAATCTCTGGTCCTCAGCGGCTATAAAAGCCTTCTGAAGAATATCGGGAACTTCCTTTAGCCTTAACGGATCCCTTATCTGGTCATAAAATCTCCCAATAATATGTCCTTTGCTGTCATAAATATAGGATGCCCGCTTAAAATTCAGATGGCTTTCCGGTTTCTTAAGATCGATCGGGCGGCCCATATCATCCGTCAGATCTCCCGTATAATGGAACATATAATAATAAGTGGCGCCCAGACTCATCAGTCCCATGATTGCCAGAATAAATGAGATTATGAATACATTCCTCAGCCATTTTCTACGCTTTACGATAATGACCCAGTACTTATTGCCGAAAGTATTTCCCAGAAGCGACTTAACTAGCTTACTAGGCCCCAGCTCTTCCATGTCGTCTTTTTAATGTACTCCAATGGCAGTAGTATTGAATAATTTTAACCGCCTGACAAGCATTTACTAAATAGAAAATTTGGGATAAAATAATATAGATAAAACTATACAGAGCCCCCGTAGTTCAATGGATAGAACAGCAGCCTTCTAAGCCGCGGATAGAGGTTCGATTCCTCTCGGGGGTACAAAGTAGTAACGGGGTGGCGTATGATGGTGGTACGACTGCTTTGGGAGCAGTTAGACCGAGTTCGATTCTCGGCACCCCGACATTTAATCTAAAACAGCCCTGCAGGGCTGTTTTAGATTTTATCGTCGTTTTCTTGGAGGAGGCGGGACTTTTGCGCCTTTCTTTCGGGCTTCTGATAATCCGATCGCAACTGCCTGTTTACGGTTCCTTACTTTTTTACCGCTTTGGCCCGATCTAAGCTGGCCCTGCTTGTATTTATGCATTGCCTCCTTTACCTGTCTTTGAGATTTTTTACCGTATCGCCTGGTTGCCATAGTATTAGACAGATCTTACTGCCGGATTGGGATGTCTTGCCAAACCTACTGGCAATAATATACCGGCCAGGATAAGATGCAACCAATTATCGGCTCCGTTCATAGCCATTCCAAGGATCTCTCTTCCGGGCATACTGAATCCGATTATAGCCAGAAGCGCATAAACTATACCGAATATCAGGGCAAAGTTTCGAGCTGCCATTTCACTCGCGTTTCCGAAGCTCAACGCAAAGATTCCCGATATCAGGAAAAGGATATTATGCACCGAATTCACGGCAAATATGCCTAATAGCGGATTGTTAAAGAACCCCGCAAGTCCGATAATTACGAATATAACACCGACAACATTAACCAATGATTTTCCCATAGGATAAGGGATATTTAGATTAGTATTTACTACATAGGTTTCGACGAGAACCTATTAAATACAGTATAAAAACCTCGTTTGAAATTACGATTAAGAGAGAGGGGCTCAGGGCGTATTTGGGGGATTAGAGGGAATCGAACCCTCGACCTCGCTGCCACAGAGCGATGTGATAACCGCTTCACCATAATCCCCATTTTTATAGCTAATTATACAACTAATTTAAGCTAAATTCCAGGGCTATTCTAAAAACTCCTTTAAAATACAAAATTACAAAATTTTTTGTTTTTTTGATTTCATTTTTATTTCATCCCCAGTTCATTGGAATATTTGATATTCGTATCATGAGCATCTTCATAGTTCAACAACACGATGCCTCCAGGCTCCACTATGATTTCCGGCTGGAGATAAACGGGGTTCTAAAGAGCTGGGCCATTCCAAAAGGCCCGTCGTTAAATCCGGAAGACAAGAGGCTGGCTATGATGGTGGATGACCATCCTGTCGAATATGGAGATTTCGAGGGCGTAATTCCGGAAGGCCGCTATGGGGCAGGGAAAGTAATTATCTGGGACAAAGGATCTTTCACTCTCAAAGGTGACAGCGGGAAAAGCTTCAAAAAAGGCCATCTGGTATTTGAACTTAACGGCCAAAAATTAAAAGGCAGTTTTGATCTGGTAAAAATAAAAGGAAGAGAAGAGAATGTCTGGCTGTTGATCAAAAGAAAAGATGAGTATGCCTCCGCAAAAGATATAACTAGGGATTCAAAATCAGTAAAATCAGGATTGAATATCGGCCAAGTCGGCTTGGCCGGCCGGATATCCAAAGAACTGCTTAGGAAGGCGAGGAGATCTAAAATGCCGGAGGGAGTCAGACCGATGATGGCTGTCTTAACCGATAAACCATTCGATAATCCCGGCTGGCTTTTTGAAATAAAGTGGGATGGATACAGAATCATTGCGGAGATAAGCAAAAAAATAATTAACTTATATTCAAGGGACAGGCTTTCATACAACGACCGGTTTCGTCCGATCATCGAAGCGCTTAAAAAAAATTTCAATCACGAAGCTATTCTTGACGGAGAAGCCGTGATTCTGGACAAAACCGGCCGACCCAGCTTTCCCCTAATGCAAAATTACCAGAAAACCGGCGAAGGCGACTTGGTATTTTATGTTTTTGATATTTTATACCTGGACGGTTATGATCTTAGGAATTTACCCCTGGAAAAGCGAAAACAAATACTCCAAAACCTTGTTGACGAAACTTCGGCAATAAAATTGTCAGGCTATATTAAAAATCGGGGAACTGACTTTTACAAGGCTGCTCAAAATAAAAATCTGGAAGGAATAGTGGCTAAGAACCTTAAAAGCATTTATAGAACAGGGGGAAGATCCACCGATTGGCTCGAGATAAAAACCCAGATGAGGCAAGAGGCGGTCATCGCCGGATTTACGAAGCCGCGCGGAGAAAGAAAATATTTTGGCTCGCTGGTCCTTGGAGTTTATGAAGAAAATAAGCTCAAATATATCGGCCATACGGGCGGAGGATTTGACGATAAAACTCTTTCCGATATTTACTGGAAGCTGAATAAGCTCAAAACGAAAAGGTCGCCGTTCCGCGAACCGCCCAAGACAAACACGCCGGTTAAATGGGTCCGCCCCAGGCTTGTCAGCGAAATTAAATTCAGCGAGTGGACCAAAGATGGTGTTATGCGCCGGCCGGTATTCTTGGGATTAAGAGAGGATAAAAATCCGAAAGAAGTTGAGATAAAAAAACCGGTTCAAGCACCGGCTGAAGTTAAAACCATGTCCTGAGCTTCTCTTTTTCTTCCCCGGTCTCCTGCTTCTTTTTATCTTCTTCCATTCTATGCCTTTCTTCAATTTCGCCTTTTTCTTTTTCATGCCTCTTCTTTACGTCGTCAGCGGTTTCCATGTAAACCATCTCCATAAGGAAATCTTGATTTATAATCTTGTTTAACATGGTCCAACCATAACAGCCGGAAATGAACAGACGATTAACTATAAAGGGATTAAATAGCGTAAGAGCGGCGGACTCTGGCATCAAAGTCCAAAAACTGAGAAACGGTGTTTCCAACGATTCCGTCAGTGTTATTTATCAAAAGCTTAGGCAAGCCATGTTTATCAGCCAGCCTTAGAAATTCCACATTTTCTTTAAGATTATAGTCTTTCAGAATTTTTATTGCATCCTCAGTTGTCGTACCCTGCTTGAACAAAGCTCTGTCTCGAGATTCCTCGGCAATTCTTTTTAATACAACCTCGGGGCTTGCCGTCAGAAGCACGATCCCGTCAAATCTAGCCATCCATTCACGGGTAGCGTAGGTAATTTCACCTCTTATTAGGACCAAAAAATGGCCGGCATACATCAAGGTTTCTGCCTGGCTGTTATTCAATATTCGGCTTATGAACTCAGATAATCTTGAATCACGGATATCCGGGTGAAGATTCCTCAATTTTTCGTAATCATTATCAAAGCCAAGCCATTTCATAAAATCCCTGGCTCCGTCCACCATCTCATAATCCGGTTTTTCTTCTTTCAGTTTTTTTAAAAAATGGGATTTGCCGACACCGTTAATCCCTCCGATAAAATACTTCACTATATAATTGTATAAAATGCTGGGCCAGTTGCAAAATTTTATATAAACAAAAAGGGCGTTAAGCCCTTAAATTTTATGTTCTTTGCGATGCCCGAATTTTGTTTTATGGGCATTCAGCCTTAATTTGTCCAGCCGTAAGGATGGATAGGCTTTACAGCACATCCAGGCAACGTCATCAATTCCGTATTGAAAGAGATCGTCATCGGGATTTAAGGATACGGGTACGCCTCTTTCCAGCAAAGTATCCAGATGCAGTTCCTGAACATCTTTGATCAATCCCGTATTCAAATAGCTCCCGGGACAGCTTGAAACCCCGATATTGTTATCAGCCAGATATCTGCAAAGATCAAAATCGCGCCATATCGGCCGGCCGTGGCCGATGCGCTTCGCTTTCATGACATGAACGGCCACCCTTACATTTTCCAAAAGCCGAATTTCCACCTCTTCAGAGCAGGGATCTTCTCCGGGCAGGTCAGCCCATTCCCCGGCATGGGGGTCAGTAGGCATGCCTAGCCGGTCAGCCTCAAGGAACAGGTCCACGTATTCATGGGGTCTGTATGTTGCCTCATCGCAAACCAGGCCGAAACCTACAACATAGCTGCGGTCGCATTCAGCAGCAACTCTCAATAATCTGAAGGCTTCATCCCTCCCTTTCTCACGGATCAGCTCTCTGCCGATCGTAAAGAGAAGATTAGCCTCAAATTCAGGATATTCTTTTTCTCCGGCCCTTATGCCTTCTATCAGAGCTGCCATAACTTCTTTCTCGGTCAGCTTTGCCTTTGATTTTTTATCTCCCCGGGTGTGGTACTGGGGAGCGATAGTCCCTTCGCAGTATCTTATGCCTTGTCCATATCTGACTTTGACATACTGCTTACCGACAAGGAACAAAGTATCAGGATTCTGCATCACTCCGGTTACTAAACTGAATTTTGTGGGAATATCCAGTAAGGTGTTGCTATACCAGGCTCTTACTTTTTGCCCAAGATCGGCTAAATTCTCATAATCCCGGAGCTCTTTGGGCAGTTCCAGCCCGCTTAGCTTGTAAAGTTCCGGTAATCTTTCGAGAACTGCGATTGAACCATCGATATGATCATGGATAAGACAGTCTATCCCTGAAGGTATTGGCATGCGAGTATTTTTATGTACTTGAAACAATCTATCAGAAAATGTAAAATATTCAAAGCACCCGGAGATCGAGGCCAAAATGCTCAGACTCCTCAAATTTTTAATAGACAAGTACGGCAAATACAAGGAAGAAAGGCGGGAGAGAAAAAGAAAACTCGAAGAGAAAGCGGAGATATTAAGAAAACTTGAAACGCTAAGCGCAAAAAAGCACAGAGAGAGCTTTAATTAAAAAAAGACCCGATGGGTCTTTTATAATATAGCCGCAATCATTACGACTAGCTCCGCCAATGCAGCCATCGGTCTCAAATTGGTAGTATCCAGAACTATATCAAACTTAGATTTATCCAAATGGTCCTTAAGTCCATAAAGATTTCCATACCTCTCTCTTTCCGTAGCTACCCTTTTTTCAGCCATCCGAGCTACTTCTTCCATAGTCTTGCCCAGATACTCCGGGCGGCTGGACATTCTGCGAGCACCTTCCATGGCATCGACAGCGATATATATATTGATTGCCTTGAATCCGCATCTTAAAAACGGCGCCATTCTGCCCTGAACTATGATATTGTCATTCTGCAGCATCATTTCTTCCTGCTTCCTGTCTATTTCCTTCTCGAGTTCCGGTTCTTCTTCCAATTTCTTAAAAAAATCATCGATTATCATTCCGCGTTCTCTGGCAAGCTGACGCATGACATTCCCGGTATAATGGTTTTCGTACCCTATAACCAGAGAGAGCCAATCGCAGAGCGTAGTTTTACCCGAACCAAGATCTCCGCTGACCCGTATGACTGCCATGACTATATCTCCGCGACAAATCTATTATTCATCATTTCTTTCACCCGAAGAAGTAATCCCAGGCATTTTTCTAATTTATGATATGTCCGAAAATTATATCTTCCCAGCCAGCCTAATGCATCATGCAAGGCCTGTATCCCGTCATCAATAGACATGAGATTACCATCGTGATCATAGACTTTAATATTCTTCATTCTTTCCTTCTCAGATTCCTCGTTTTCCTTTGTATTATAAAAAGTTAATTGCGGATGCTTCGGCAAACCTAGCCTTAATTGCCATACGTGCGTAAATTCCTCGGTAGCTCCGTTACTAAATGCCCACCCTTCAGCCATGTGCACTTCCGTAGATTTTTCAGCGATAATACTAAGCCAGAGAGCCTGAAAATGTTCCTGCTCCCATTCTTGATGAGCGGGAATCAGATCGGCAGGATACAAGATGGGACAATCTCTGCGTTTTCGGATATCTTCAACAAAATTCCAGCCTTTCCGGTAATTGTGGGCTATGGCTGCTTCGATCAGGTCAGCCTTAGACATAGACGGCCTAGACAACATCAGGTCATAAAGAAATCTGCCGGAAGTTACGGGAACGCTTACATAGGCGAGTTCTCCGCTATTATGGATCGCTCTCAACACTCTCATTATATTATGCACCACAGCCGTTTGCTCTGATTTTTCGAGCCAGACTTTTGTCTTATATTGGTACCACAAAGACTGAGATTCAAAAGTTTCGATTGCCATGATAATTTTTAAAGAATCTTCTTATTAGATAGCATAATGGTTTTTATTTGTAAAAATCGGTTAATTTTGGTAATTTATACAAATGACTCACGCAGAAATACGCGAAAAATTCTTAAACTATTTCAAAGAAAGGGGCCATGCCATAGTCCCGTCTTCGTCACTATTGCCGACTGATCCCTCAGTGCTTTTCACGACTGCCGGAATGCAGCAGTTCAAGCCCTACTACACCGGCAAGGCTGATCCGATGAAAGACTTTGGATCTTTAAATACGGTTTCTATCCAGAAGAGCATGAGAACTTCGGATATAGATGAGGTAGGGGACGAGTCGCATCTTACATTTTTTGAGATGCTCGGTAATTTCAGTTTCGGCGGATACTGGAAAGAAGCGGTAATTGCGTGGGCCCATGAGTTTATCACTAAGGAGATGGGGCTTAAGATCGACTATGTTTCGGTATTCGGAGGCGAAGATCCTTCGACAGGCTCGGGACAAGTTATTCCCGCCGATAAAGAATCTGAATTAATATGGAAAACGCTTGATAAAAATATCGAAGTTAAAAAAATGGGCAGAGCCGATAATTTCTGGGGACCGACGGGAGATGAAGGGCCGTGCGGACCAACAACAGAGATATATGTGAACGGGGTTGAAATTTGGAATATTGTTTTCAATGAGCATTATCAGCATAAGGATAAGCATCTCGAACCGCTGAAACCAGCCGGCATTGATACCGGCATGGGCCTCGAAAGGTTAGCGATGGTTGTCCAAGGCAAGCAAAATATCTTTCAGACCGATTTATTTGCCGTTATTTTTGAAAAATTAAATCCGAATCTTCCTGATAGGATCAAAAGAATAATCGCTGATCACGCGCGCGCAATCGTTTTTCTGATCAGTGACGGAATTCGGCCTTCGAATAAAGAGCAGGGATATGTACTCCGCAGATTAATAAGGCGGGTTATCACTTATGCTTATCGAGAAAATTTAAAAAGCCCGCCCCAAGAAATATTTAGAACAATCGCAGAAGAATATAAAAAAATATATCCTAATTTAGATTATTCGGTTATCGAGGAGGTTTATTCCCAGGAATATGCAAAATTCATAAAATCAGTCGGGCTGGGCTTGAAAGAATTAGAGAAGCTAGGTTCTATTGATGCCCCCCTAGCTTTTAAATTATATGAAAGCTATGGCCTTCCTTATGAGACCATCAAAGAAGAAGCCGGAGCGAAAGCGGATGGATTAACCAGAGAAGCCTTTGACGAAGAATTCCGGAAGCATCAGGAGAAATCCCGGGCCGGAGCACAGAAAAAGTTCGGCGGGCATGGATTGCTTATGGATACCGGCGAACTCAAGGCAGGCAATGAAGAAGAACTTAAAAAGGCAACGCGCTTGCATACCGCCACCCATTTACTGCATGCGGCATTAAGGAAGGTCCTGGGGCCGGAGGTAAAACAGGCCGGTTCGGATATTACTCCCGAAAGGCTGAGATTCGATTTCTCCTTCCCGCGCAAACTGACTCCGGAAGAGATCAGGCAAGTAGAGGATATGGTTAATGGCGCGATCCATAAAGATTATCCGGTCACTAAAGAAGAAATGCCCTACGAGGATGCGATAAAGTCCGGGGCGCTGGCATTCTTTAAACTCAAATACCCCAATCGGGTAAATGTTTACACGATTGGTCCTGAGCCTGTCGAAGGACAACCTTCCTCGACAAGCTCGGAACCTCCTTTCAGCCGGGAACTTTGCGGCGGTCCGCATGTTACTCACACCGGCGAGATAGGCAAATTCAGGATAACCAAAGAAGAATCCGTCTCCGCCGGCACCCGCCGTATCAGGGCTACAGTCGGAAATTAAATATGAATCTTGGTTTTTGGGAAAAATTAAAAACCCTTCGACAAGCTCAGGATAAACCCATTACTATTCTGGCTCCCATGGCGAATGTGACCGATTTTGCCTTCCGACAAATCGTAGCTGAATGCGGCCGTCCCGATGTTTTTTATACCGAATTCGTTTCATGCGACGGCATCTGCGCAATCGGCCCTGAAAAATTCAAAGGAGAGCTCTATTTTGAGAGAACTGAAAGTCCGATAGTAATCCAGTTCTTCGGGGCTAAACCGGAAAATTTTTATAAATGCGCCAAGCTAGCGGTTGAAATGGGATATGACGGCATTGATATAAATATGGGCTGCCCGGACAGATCGGTAGAGAAGCAGGGCGCCGGCGCCGCTTTGATAAAAAATCCCGAACTGGCGGTAGAAATTATAAAAGCCACCCAGCAAGGCGCCGGCAATCTTCCCGTTTCAGTCAAAACAAGGCTTGGTTACAACAAAGTAGAGATAGAAGAATGGGTCCCTAAATTATTAGGGACCAAACCGGCCGCCTTGATAATGCATGCCCGCACCAGAAAAGAAATGTCTAAAGCTGAGGCCAACTGGGACGCAATAAAAAGAACCGGCGAGATAGTAAGGGAGCTGAATCCGAAAACTTTGATCATCGGCAATGGGGATGTAAAAGATCTTCAGGACGGCTGCCAAAAAGCTAAAGACTATAATATAGACGGAATCATGATAGGCAGGGGAATATTTGAAAATCCGTGGTTCTTTAACCCCAAGCAGAAGGAGATAACCCCGAAAATGAGGATCGGCCTTTTGCTTGAGCATGTGGATCTATTTGAAAAGCTATGGGGCACGAATAAAAACTTCGATGTGCTGAAGAAATTTTTCAAAATCTATGTATCCGGTTGGAACGGCGCCAAAGATCTAAGGACCCGGCTCATGGCCGTAAAAAATGGACAAGAGGCCAAAAGCATTGTGGATTCCTATATTAAAAGTGATATGCTATACTGAAAATAAGAATGGCTACTAAGATAATCAATGTCCTCAGAGACGACTCTTTGGAGGAAATTTTAGATATTTTCAACAAGACTCCCGCCAAAGAGGTCATTTTTGTTCTGCCTAAGAACTGCCAGGCTTTCAGGAAAGAAGAGGATTTTGAAACACTGAGCAGAGAGGCGTCAAATCAAAATAAAAATATCTCCCTGCTCTGCTCTAATCCCAGCACCAATAAACTGGCCCGGAAATATGATTTCGATGTTCTCCTGGCAAAAGACAGCGGTGCGGGACATATAAAAACAGTTAACCAGCTCGAAGAGGCTCCCTGGGGAGACAGCGAATTGCCGGGATTACCCGTTGAAGAAAAGCGGCCTCTAAAATCGGCTCCCAAATCAAATCCTAAAAAAGTCGAGGAAGAAGAGGAACAAGAAGAAGACGAGGAGAAGGAAACAGAAGAAGAGGAGAAGGAGGACGAAGAGCCGGAATATAAAGTAATAAGAGCCGTAAAGATAAGGAGGATGGAAGATGTTATTCCGCCTGAAGAAAAACAAAGCCGGATAAAAATAACTCCTAAGAAGGAAAAGGTATCTGAGATAGAAGTTACAAATGAATTTCCAGACAAAGGCTTAGAGCCGGAACCGGCTAACTTTGGGATTTGGTCAGACTGGAAATCGGCAGGAAGAGAGAAAAAGGAGAAAAAAATAAGCCGGCCCAAAGTAAGCTTACCCCGCTTGAACTCCCGGATGGTCGCCATGTCTTTAGCCGTGATAGCAATTATTTTACTCGGCACCGTATTATTTATTTCGACCGGCAGCGCTAAAATAACCATAAAACCCAAAAAGGACGATGTAGATCTGACGCTAAAAGTTTCGGCTTCAGACAGATTTGCTTCAATTGACGCTAATTTCAATACGATACCGGGCCAGGTCTTTACCATCGAGAAGAGCCTGACTCAAAAATTCCCCGCTACCGGAAGCAAAGAAGCCATTCAGAAAGCCCGGGGCAAGATCACGATATATAATGAACTGGCATCTCCCCAGCCGCTTGTAGCCACTACGCGATTCGAATCTGAACCCCAAACCGGACAAGCGGGTCTGGTATTTAGAACGCTCAAGACTATCACTGTGCCGGCAGCTAAACCGACCGGACCGGGAACCGTGGAAGTCGAGATCATAGCCGATAAGCCCGGCCAAGAATATAATATAAGCGCCGGAAAGTTCGTAATAGTGGCATTCCGGGAAAAGAACGACACTGAAAAATATCAAAAAATATACGCAAAATCAGCAGAGCCCATGCACGGTGGAATAAACGGAAAGGCTACGGTAGTTTCGGAATCAGATTATAATTCGGCGAAAGAAACTCTTTCCGTACAGTTAGCTAAGGATGTAGCTGAGGCTTTAAAATCCCAGGCATCCCAGCTCAAGGTGGTAAATGCCGACAATATCGCATTCGGGGATCCTAAATCCACGGCAGAACCTGATGATGCCGCGACTGAATTCACAATGAGTATGACGGCTTCAATAAAAGCCGTGGGATTAAAAGAGGAGGACCTGTATAAGCTGATAAATGAACACCTTCAAAACACAAAAAATGTTGAAGTAATTCCAAGCAAAGTAGAACTTTCTTATAACAACATAAAATTAAATTCACCCGATAATGTGCTGGACTTTGATCTAAAGATAAAAGGCAATGGCTATTCCAGGATCGATCAGGAACAAATGACCAATGATCTCCTGGGGATGAGCAGCAAAGAGATCCGGTCTTATTTTGAAAGTAAGCAGAATATAGAATCGGCCAAGGTCATGCTTTCTCCTTTTTGGACGCAGAGGGTCCCCCGGGAAAAGGGGAACATAAAATACGAAATTGTGTATTGACTTTAATGAGCCTTTTTGATAACATAAGTAGGCTGAATGTCTCATTGACATAAAATCGCATATTAGGCTTATTTTCGGTGGTACCATGATTTTTAAGTGGTGGGCCTTCACCGGGAAAGAAGCCGAATAAGTTTTTATATTGGAAAATAATAATCAGCAACAAAAAGAAAAAGCTACCGGATTAATTACCGAAGCTTTGCCCGATACAACTTTTAAGGTCCGTCTAGAAAACGGCAGAGAGATATTGGCATACCTGGCAGGCAAAATGAGAATAAATTACATAAAAGTTATGATCGGAGACAGAGTATCGGTGGAATTAAGCCCGGACGGCTGGCGGGGAAGGATAGTAAGAAGGCTGTAATGAAAAGATAAGATACGTTTATTATAAATATGAAGGTAAGAGCTTCTGTTAAAAAAATGTGCAGTAATTGTAAATTAGTAAGGCGAAAAGGTCGCCTGTATTGCTTATGCAAGAATCCTAAGCATAAGCAAAGACAAGGATAATTTTCAGCAACATGCCAAGAATTTTCGGTATCAATATACCAGACAATAAAAAAATATTATATTCATTGCCGTATATATATGGAGTCGGTTTATCGACCAGCAAAGTGATACTCAGATCGGCAAAGGTAAGCGAAGACAAGCTTGCCAAGGACCTGACCGCTGACGAGTTGAATAAAATACAGAAAATAATAGAAACGGGTTATAAGATAGAGGGCGACCTGAGAAAAGAAATAAGCCAGAATATTAAAAGGCTAAAAGAGATCGGCTCCTGGCACGGATCCAGGCATTCCAGAAAATTGCCTATCCATGGCCGAACCAAAACCAATTCCAGAACAACCAGAGGCAATGTTCGAAAGACAATGGGATCGGGCAGAAAACCAGCCGGAGAGAAAACTTAAACTTTATTCAGCATTATTAAATAACCATGGGTAAAAAGAGAATAACAACGCAGGCAAGCGAATCAGCAGACTCAAAACCTGCCGTTTCAGGTTCGAAAAAAAGTTCAAAAAAACAGGTCCTGAACGGAGTTGCTTATATTAATGTGTCTTATAATAATACACTGATATCGATATCTGATGCCAAAGGAGAAATCGTTGCCTGGTCTTCGGCTGGAACGCTTGGATTCAAAGGAACAAAGAAATCCACGCCTTACGCAGCCAACATGGTAGCGAAAGACTGCGTTGAAAAAGCGAAAAAATACAATCTTACAAACATAAAAATTGTGGTTAAGGGAATAGGCCCGGGCCGGGAATCAGCCATCAGAGGTTTAGCCGGAACCGGACTTAATGTAACTTCGATAATGGACGCGACACCGGTCGCTCATAACGGAGTTAAGCCCCCCAAACCGCGAAGAGTATAACAATCAATTATGGCGCGCTATAGAGGACCAAAAGAAAAAATAGAAAGAAGAATAGGCGAAAAGCTATTCTTAAAAGGAGAGAGATCATACTCTCCTAAATCTGCATTGGTCAAAAAACCTTATCCGCCCGGAATGCATGGAAGAAAGAGGACCAGGAAACTTTCTGAATTCGGACAGCAGCTTAAATCCAAACAGAAAGTTAAGAATATATATCGATTGCTTGAAAAACAATTCAAAGCATATGTTAAGAGTTCAATTCATTCCAAGACCGAACCGTATACGCTGATAATGAACAAACTTGAGGCCAGGCTGGATAATGCCGTCTTCAGGATGGGTTTGGGGCAATCAAGGGATCAGGCCAGGCAATTAGTCGGGCATGGACATATTTTAGTGAACGGGAAAAAGATAACCATTCCCTCATATCAGATAAAAAGAGGCGATGTTTTGAAGGTTAGGGAAGGAAGCCAGAAATCACCATTTTTCAGTTCTTTGGCTCCTCAATGGATTAAAAAATATGATCCTCCTAAATGGCTGGAGTTGGACAAGAACAGTTTAACAGCCAAGATAATCGCTTTGCCAAGCATGGAGGAGAGCGGCCTGGAAACAAGGGATTTGCAGGCAATAATTGAGTTTTATTCAAGGTAAAAAATAATTTGTGGCATGCGCGAGATTACTAATCCGCATTCCATATAAATAAATGCAATTACCAGAACAAATAAAAGTCATTTCAAGGGAAGACAATAAAGCCACTTTTGAGATATCACCTTTATTGCCGGGTTACGGACCGACCATAGCTAATCCGCTGAGGAGAGTTTTGCTGTCATCCTTGGAAGGAGCGGCTATTACTTCGATAAAAATTAAAGGAGTAGATCATGAGTTCTCAACTATCCCGAGCATCCTTGAGGATGTAATAGAAATAATTTTAAATATTAAAAAGATAAGGTTTAAGCTGCACGGTGAAGAACCGGTAAAAGTCAGCCTTGACGTAAAAGGCGAGAGAGAAGTAAAAGCCAGCGATATAAAGTTAACGTCGGATGTCGAGGTTATTAATGACGATGAACATATTGCTACGATAACCGATAAAAAAGCAGAATTAAGCATTGAAATGGATATAGAGAAAGGCGTCGGATATGTGCCGGTTGAGCAAAGACAAAAAGAAAAATTAGCAATCGGAGCTATTGCCGTTGATGCCATATTCTCGCCCATAAAAATGGTTAACTTTGCAATTGAGAACGTAAGGGTTGGGCAAAGGATCGACTACAATAAAATTTTAATGACAGTTGAGACAGACGGCTCAATTTCTCCGGAAACCGCCATGAAGAAAGCATCAGACATACTGGTTGAACATTTTAAGCTCGTAACTGATTCCATCGAAGAAAGAGAACCGGAAATAAAAAAGAAAAAGACGGAAAAATCCGAAGAGGAGAAGAAAGAGACTAAGGCAAAAGCCGCCAAAAAGAAAACAAAATAAAATGAAACGAGGCAATAAGAGAAAATTCGGAAGAGAAAAGGATCAGAGGAAAGCGCTATACAAGGGCTTAGCCACTGCTTTAATTGATCATGAAAAAATAAAAACCACCCAGGCCAAAGCTAAATCCCTATCTGTTTTCATGGACAAGCTGGTGTCTAAAGCTTCGACCGATGATGTAGCCTCAAGAAAATTTGTACTGAAATACGTGGGCGAAAAGGCAGCCAGAAAATTAATTTCAGAGATCGGGCCCAGATTCAAAGATAAAAAAGGCGGCTATACCAGAGTGATCAGGCTTACTCCCAGAAAAAGCGACGGCTCACCCGTAGCCATCATTGAATTCACGCAATAATATGAAATACGAGATTGATGCCACAAATCAAACCTTAGGAAGATTAGCAAGCAAAGTCGCGTACATTTTGCGCGGTAAGAATCTTGCCTCATACAAGCCGGAAGAAACGCCCACAAATGAGGTCATTTTAAAGAACACAGACAAGATCAGATTTACAGGCTTAAAGTTCAAAAACAAGGTTTATTATAAATATACGGGCTATCACGGGGGAATAAAATCAAGGACGCTGGGCGAGCTATGGGAAAAGAAACCCGAGTATGTTATAAGGCAAAGTGTCTATAATATGCTTCCAAAAAATAAATTGAGGGATAAGATAATCAAAAATCTAAAATTCCAATAATCTGAATGGCTACACCAAAACCAAAAATCACAGAAGAAGAGGAATTGAAAACCGAGGAAACCGGGGAAATTGATGCAGCGGAAAAAATTGAAGAAAAGAACGGAAATGGTTCAGAAAAATATTTCAGGACTATCGGCAGGAGAAAGGAATCCACGGCTACCGTACGGCTCTATACCAGAAAGTCAACCGACCCATCCTATGAAGACAGGGCTCTTATCAGCGTAAACGACAAAGACTACACCGAGTATTTTAGCAATAAGAATCTCCATGCCATCGTTGAATCTCCTTTGAGAAAATTAAAATCGATAAACCGGTTCAAGGCAACTGTCAGAGTAAGCGGCGGAGGAATAGCCAGTCAGGCCGGAGCCATAAGACACGGGCTGGCGCGGTCTCTCGTCCTCTTTGACGGCAACTTCAGGAAGAAGCTTAAGAAGGCCGGGTTCCTTACCCGAGATCCGCGCGCAAAAGAAAGACGCAAGCCAGGCCTCAAAAAAGCCCGCAAAGCTCCGAGATGGTCTAAACGTTAGTTCTATAATAAATCGCACCCCTTCCGGGTGCGATTTATTAATTTTAAAAACCACCCTCTTATGGGCGGCTTTTGATATCGGCATTTTCAGGCTTGGGATGAAGATCTATGATAAGATCTTCATTATCCAACCGGAGTCTTGTTTGGTGATGCTTTTCTCCCGTATATGGATCAACTAACAGCAGGAGATAACTTCCGGTATTTAGGCCTTCGATAGAATAAGTCTTATCCGGCTTTGCATATCTTGTTCTCGAAAAAGTCTGGTCTTCTTTTATTATTACGGCTAAAAGCGGTTTATTCAAAGTAGATTCTATTTTGCCGGAAATCTTTAAATTCCCATCCTGGGGTATCCTGACCAATAAAGAGGAAACATCCTCATATTTTACCTTTATACCGTAATCGATCACATAAGGCTCCTTGCCCCGTTTTACAGGAATATCAGGATCCAGCCTGAGTACCGTTATGATCAGATCAATGCCTTCTACGGGCCAATCTCTTTGAAATGTTAATATAAACACTCCGTTGGAATCAGCCTTAACGCTAAGCTTCTGATTTTCTCCAACATAGACGCTAACCACCGCTCCCGGAACGGGAGTTCCGTCCTGCATCAATACTTTCCCGCTGGCTAGAATTTGGGCATGGGCTGATCCGATAAATATAAAAAACAAAAACAATCCTGCTAAAGACGCAAAATAGTTCTTTCTTTCCATGACTGTTTGAAATGAACTTGCTAGAAGAATACCTTTCCCTGTCGGATTTGCAAGCCTAAATTTTTATGATATTAACCTCTCCGCGGGTATCGATCTCGACTACTTTATATCCGACCGAATCTATAACTATATGATCTTCGCCTCTGAACCATCCGATATTTTTGATCCTTGAGGCAAGTCTGGTTATCTTTTCCATATCGCCATTTTTATGATATGGCTGATAACTAGTGTCATTCAGCCATATAACCCAAAGTTCATTGCTGGTATTCCACCAGGCTAATTTATTTTTATCGCCCGACAAGGCAAAGCCGACTACATTATCGGCGATGACATCCGGCTTAATATCGTTTCTGAACAGCCTGTTGCTCTTGATATAAAAAGGTTCGGCAATGGGCGTTGGACTCGGAGTAACAGTGCTTTTGGGTGAGGGCCTGGGCGTTGCCTTAGGCTTAGGCGAGGAGCTTGGTTTTGAGCTGGGGGAAGGAGAAGGCACAACGGGGTAGAGCAGGGTCTCGATCTCATTTAAAAGCTTCCCTCTTTCTTCTTCGCCATCGGGCAGAATCATTACTTTTGGAAACTCAGCCAAAAAACCTTCCTGAACAGATACCTTTTTTCCCCAGGAAGTGTATCCCTCGCGAGTAACCCTAACCGCATACTGGGCAGGCAAAAGCCCACCTCTGGAAAAAGAGTTGCCTAGGAAAGAGGTTGTTCCAGCTAATTCGTCATTAAAATATATTTTGGCATCCGCATTAACTTTTACATATATAGCTCCCGTCCTGACGAATTTTCCCTCTCCAAAGCTATACTTATACCCTTGGGCATAGAACACAGCCACATAAGCCAAAAATAAGAAGATAACAACGGCTATTATAAAAAGCGCCCTTCTGGTTTTCCTTCTCATAATTATAAAGAATATCCTACCACAAAATTATACTATTCTCAATTTAAATTTTGTGTGATAAGACTAGTCAGAGAGAACACATAAGTTAATTGCCTAACTATTATGGCTAAAAAAATCGGCATTGATCTGGGAACAACCAATACGGTTGTTTTCCTTCCGAAAAAAGGGATAGTCATTAATGAACCTTCGGTGGTGGCTATTTCAATATTGGATAATAAGATCCTAGCCGTAGGAAACGAAGCTAAAGAAATGATAGGACGCACCCCTGACAGCATAATCGTTTCCAAGCCGTTAGTGGACGGAGCGATTGCGGATTACAGGGTCACCGGCGCGATGTTAAGATACTTTATAAAAAAGGCCGGCGGATTTTTAAATTTAATTAAGCCGGAGGTGCTTATCTCTGTGCCGGCCGGAATAACCTCAACCGAGAAAAGAGCCGTTATCGAATCGGCTCTTAACGCCGGCTCAAAAGCAGTGTATCTGGTCAAAGAACCCGTCCTGGCCGCTATCGGCGCGAAAATTCCCATCAATAACCCGACCGGCCATATGATACTAAACATCGGCGGGGGAACCACTGAGCTGGCCGTTATTTCGCTTGGCGGGATCGTAAGCTGGTCTTCGGTCAGGATCGGCGGGAACAAGCTGGACCAGGCCATAGTGGATTACATAAAGAAAAAACATGGCTTAGCGATAGGCGAGAGGACGGCTGAACTCATAAAGATATCAATCGGCAGCGCCGTAAAGCAGGCCAATGAGGAGAAAATAAACATAAAAGGAAGAGATCTTGGCTCCGGCTTGCCAAAGACGATCGAAGTCACCTCAAACGAGATAACGGAAGCCTTGAATGAGCAGCTGAGAGAAATAGTCCAGATAGTGAAAAATGTGCTCGAATCCACTCCGCCGGAGCTTTGCGCGGATATCATTGATAAGGGGATAACGATATCAGGAGGCGGAGCGTTACTAAAAAATATAGACAGCCTCATTTCCAAAGTTACGGGGGTGCCGGCCAGTATTGCCGATGATCCCTTGTTCTGCGTTGCCAGAGGTACCGGCATAGTGCTGGACAACTTAGATGCCTATAAACGGAATGTAGTTGCTAAAAGATAATATGCGGATCGCCCTGGTTCACGATTGGCTGAATGCTTTAGGCGGCGCCGAACGCGTCTTAATTGAGCTTCACAAAATTTTTCCCCAGGCTCCGATATACACTTTTTTTACTGACAAAGAATTTATCTCAAAATATCTGCCCGGCGCAGACATCCGTACCAGTTATCTCCAGCGAGTACCCTTTATCAATAAAATTTACAAATATTTCCTTGTCCTGATGCCGAGCATAGTGGAGTCATTCGATCTCTCAGACTATGACGTTGTCCTGTCATCCTCAGTAATATTTTCAAAAGGCCTGGTTCTGAGTCTAAAGACCAAGCATATCTGCTATTGCTACAGCCCTACCAGATTTTTGTGGGACAGGCACGCCGAATACGAGAACAGAACCTGGCAATCCAATATTGCCAGGCATATTTTAAGGATCTGGGACCGCCAATCAGCAGACAGGGCAGACAAATTCATAGCCATATCCAAACATGTTCAGGACCGGATAAAAAAATATTACCGCAAAGACTCTGAAGTCATTTATCCGCCTGTTAATATTAATATGGGGAAGGAAGATGCCAGCCAGACCGGTAATTTTAAACCTAATTTTTATCTCATCGTTTCACGGCTCTTTCCCCATAAGAATATTGATATAGCCATTAAAGCTTTCAACAGACTGGGCTTGGATCTTCTGATAATCGGCGAGGGACCCGCCTATAAAAAGTTAAAAGACGAGATAGAAAATAAAAAAATAAAATTGCTGGGATTCGTACCCGATGAAGATTTGCCTTACTACTACCGGAACTGCAAAGCTTTCATTATGCCCCAGGAAGAAGATTTCGGATTGACGCCGATAGAAGCTATGTCGTTCGGCAAGCCGGTCTTGGCTTTGCGCCAAGGCGGAGCAATGGAAACCGTTATCGAAGGCGTGACCGGAGAATTCTTCGATGATCCTATTCCCGAAGGCCTGGCTGACGGCATTCGCCGCCTGAATGAGAACTTCCGCAAATACGATCCGGGAATCATCAGATCCCATGCCCAAAAATTCTCCCAAGACAGATTCCGCCAGGAAATGCTAGAATTAGTTCATGGCGAAAAATAAAAGGAGCGAATCCGGCCAGCTCCTGCACAATATTAAAAGATCTCTCGTATTTGCCTATCGAACAGACAGGAAGTTAATGATAGCAACGATCATCCTGACATTTTTTGCAGGAATATTGCCGATAGCGGTAAGCTATGCGTTCAAACTCTTGATCGATGAGACGATACGGGTACAGCAGACAACCGGTATAATAACCGCTGCGCTTCTGTCCTATTTTGCTTTTAATTATCTTCTGGAACTGCTTGATGACCTTCAGAGTTCCATTAACTATCAATATTTAAACCGGATATATAAATTTAAACTCGAGAACCGTTTAACCTATGAATTCACGGAGAAGATATCCAGCTTAGATATGCCTCATTTTGAAGACTCAGAAACCCAAAATCTGATCCGGAAAGCAAATGATAATTTTCTCTGGCGGATTCCCCAGTTCACGCAGCAGATATTCTATTTCTTCCATTCTTTTGTCACCGTAGCCGGCTCTTTCGTGGTTCTGATATCATTCGGGTTTTGGTTTCCCGCGATCATGGTCCTATCGACTGTTCCGAGATTTTTCTTAAAAAATAAGTACAATAAAATTACCTGGTCTCTTTACAGCTCACACATTCCGGAAGGCAAGGACCTCTGGTACTTAAAGTCAGTCCTCACCGATTACCGCGATATAAAAGAAATGAGAGTTTTCCAGGCTACGGGAGAACTTCTTAGGCGTTTTAAAAAACTGCAGGAATTCCTCTTCCAGTCTATGAAAAAAGTCCAATGGGATTACTTCCGAAGTTTTTATTTTCCTTTGGCTGCGGAGTTGGCGACCCTGGTAGCCCTTGCCTACCTAAAACTGCCCGATGCGGCGAAAGGGATAATGACGGTAGGTTCTTTCACTTTTTTTATCCAGAACTTAAGCCGGATATCCAGAAATGCATCCGAGCTCGGTCAATACATGGCCGATCTTTATGACCATAATCTTTATATCGGATATTATTTCGAGGTGATGGATCTGCCTAAAATAGTTAATGAAAAAGAGCCCGGACATGTTTTCAGCGAGGTTAAGCCGCCCAGCATCGAATTCCAAAACGTAAGTTTTAACTATCATGACGGGCCCAAAGTATTGGAAAATATCAGCTTCAAATTAGAACCAGGGGAACATCTCGCTATCGTCGGGGCAAATGGCGCCGGAAAAACAACTCTCATAAAACTTCTTCTTCGTTTTTACGATCCGGCTAAGGGAGCGATTTTAATAAATGATTATGATCTTCGCGATCTAAGATTGAATAACTGGTATAAATTCATAGGTATTCTATTCCAAGATTTCACAAGATTCTGGCTTACGGTCAAAGACAACATAATGCTTGGAAATCCAAAAATACTGGATGAAGAAAAAATGCATACGGCAGCAAAAAAGTCAGGTGCAAATGAGTTTATAGATAAATTGCCGAAAAAATATGACCAGCGATTGGGACGCATGTTTGAAAAATCTACGGAATTATCCAGCGGCCAATGGCAAAAACTTGCTTTGGCCCGGGCTTTTTACGAAGAAGCCCCGATACTTATTCTGGATGAGCCGACATCGGCCATTGACGCCGAAGCCGAAGCTCAAATATTCGAAAATCTCTATAAGTTATATAAAAATAAGACTCTCGTGTTAATCTCACACAGGTTTTCTA
>Ga0082335_1001639_pt1 | contig 45924 bp, 39 predicted proteins | sample Subgrocontami58m_FD_72375 | JGI IMG/M metagenome (GOLD analysis project Ga0082335, IMG submission 72375) | Subsurface groundwater microbial communities from S. Glens Falls, New York, USA - GMW37 contaminated, 5.8 m (SPADES assembly) (version 2) ...
GGGGGTTTTCCGATCCCGACTTTCAGTCGATCGCGCGCGCGCTCGGCAAGCTGCATACCGACGAAAAACTGTGGCAGGACCCGCGCGGCCGCCTGTGCATTCGCGGCTCGGCATTTGCCGCCAGGCCGCCAGTGAAGGCGTGAGATATGGGCGGCGGGTGCCGTAAAGCGATCGCCGGGTGAACGTGCGGTTTCTTCCCGCGGGCGATACCGCGGTGATTGTCGAGTTCGGCGAACGCATCGATCGCCTCTTGAGCGATCGCGTGCTGCGCTTAAGTACGCTGGTGCGCGCGGCGAATCTGCCCGGCGTCGTCGAGACGGTACCGACGTTTCGCACGCTGATGGTTTACTACGATCCGCTCGCCACCGACGGCGCGAGCCTGAGCGCCGCGCTCGAAAATCTTCTCGATAACGGCCGCGGCGCAGCGCAACCGGCAACGCTGTGGCGGATTCCAGCCTGCTATGCGGCGAGCCACGCCCCCGACCTCGCGGTAGTGGCGCAACACACCGGCCTGAGCACCGCGGAAGTCGTTCGCCTCCATAGCGCCAGCACGCGCTATCACGTCTACATGGTCGGCTTCGTGCCGGGCTTTCCTTACATGGGGGATCTTCCCGCGCCGCTGGTTCTGCCGCGGCGCGCCGATCCGCGGGTCCGCGTTCCAGCCGGATCGGTCGCGATCGCGACCAACATGACGGCAATCTATCCGCAGGAGAGTCCGGGCGGATGGCATCTGATCGGCACCACACCCGTTCGCCTGTTCGATCTGCGCCGGCCCCGGCCTGCCTTGCTCAGCCCCGGCGACGCAGTTCGATTCGAGCCGGTCACGGTTCGCGAATTCGATGCCATTCGTGCCGCGGTCGCGGCCGATGCCTACCAAGTGCCGTGTGAAACGATAGCCCCATGATACCGGCGCTGGAGGTAATCGCACCCGGACTTCACACGACCGTGCAGGACCGGGGACGGATCGGTTATCAGGACATCGGCGTGCCGCCTTCCGGCCCACTCGACCGCATCAGCTTCAACCTCGCGAATGCGCTCGTCGGCAATCCGCCTGCCACACCGGCGCTCGAGATGCTGCTGCAAGGACCGACTTTGAAGGTCATCGCGGAATCTGTGCGCATCGCTCTCGCCGGCTGCAGCGCGGGGATCGAAATTCGCTCCGGCAACGCGCGGACCATACCTGCCGGCCGCAGCGTGAGACTCGTGCGAGACGAGGTTTTTCGGATCGGCGCTCTGCGGGACTCCGTCTGCGCTTATCTCGCGATCGAAGGCGGTCCCGATGTGCCGCTGGTTCTCGGCAGTGCCTCGACCTATGTCCGCGGCGCAATCGGCGGCTTGCAGGGGCGCCGTCTGCAAGCCGGCGACAGCGTGCCTCTGAAGCTCGCCGGCGCGGACGGTCGCGACGAACATGCACTGCCTCGGCAATTCGACCTCGCCCTTGACCAGTCGATCCGCGTGGTCCTCGGCCCGCAAGTGGATCATTTCACGGATGGCGCCGTGAAGACTTTTTTATCATCGGAATATACCGTGTCGACTCAGGCCGACCGGATGGGGTACCGTCTCGCAGGACCGGCGCTGGTACATGCCAAGGGCTATGACATCGTTTCCGACGGCATTGTCACGGGAGCAATCCAGGTTCCGGGATCGGGCCTGCCGATCGTTCTCATGGTCGACCACCAAACGATAGGCGGATACCCGAAGATTGCAACGGTCATCTCCGCCGACATTCCTGTCATCGGGCGCCGCAAACCCGGCCGTTCGATCCGCTTCGTCGCCGTCGGCATGCACGAAGCCGAGCAGCTGCGCAAGGACCAGGAAGCGGCGATATCCGAATTTATTTCCCGCATCGTTTGATGCTTGCCGGAACAAATTATCACGTCAATTAACGGATAGAATAGCCGGCATGTCGAAACTAAAAACCACTTACGCCCGCAGTCGCGTCCCGCTTTACATTCAAGTCGCGTCCGCGCTGCGGCAGCGCATCGAAAACGGCCAATGGCAGCCGGGGCAAAAGATTTCAACGCTCGAAGGACTGGAACGGGAATTTGAGGTCGCGCGTGTCACCGTCCGGCAGGCCGTAGAACTACTGCAAAACGAAGGGCTCGTGCATCGTCAGCAGGGCCGCGGAACGTTTGTCGCCGATAAGCTCCAGGACAAGCACTGGCTCAGGCTCGAGACGACCTGGGAATCGCTCATTGCGCCGATTAAAGACAACCTTCTCAAACTCATCAAAACCGACAACCCGCCGGCCATGCCGACGTTAGCGAAAGGTGAGGGCAAGCTCGCGCCGGAGTACGTCTTCCTGCGCAGCGTGCAGCTCAAGGACGGTGCGCCCTATGCAGTCGTCAATCTTCACCTCGAACGCGGCATCTACGACCGCGATCCGGACGCTTTTCTGACGCATACGGCGCTGCCTGTCCTGGCAACGCTCGGCGGAACCGCTATCGAGCATGCGCATCAAACGCTGGTCATCGGCAGCGCTGACCCCGGCACCGCGAGCCTGCTGCAGGTTCCCCTGGGCACACCCACTGCCGAGTGCCATTGTGTCGTTACCGACCGCAACGACGTCGCGATCTACGTCGCCGAAATCATCTACCGCAACGATTGCGTAAAGCTCTACATCAATCTGCTCGACGGATCGCGATCGCGCGCGCAGCCCGCAGGTCCGAAAAAGCGCGGCAGGACGGTCTCTTAGGGGCAGGCGAATGTCGGAACATGGTGTCGGCGCTCCCGTCCTGCGCAAGGAGGACGACCGTCTGATGCGGGGGCGGGGCCAGTTCGTCGCTGACCTGCGGCTGCCTCGCATGCAGGATGTCGCCTTCGTTCGCAGCCCGCTCGCGCACGCGAACATCCGCGGGATCGACATCCCTTCCGCGCATCGCGGCGTAATCTTCACGGCGACCGATCTTGCCGGCGTCAAACCGATCCGCGCCGTTTCGGGCTTGCCTGGCTTCAAGATTTCGGAGCAACCCCCGCTCGCGACCGGAAAAGTCCGCCACGTGGGTGAACTCGTTGCGATGTGCGTTGCCGCAACGCGGGCCGAAGCGGAGGACCTTGCAGCGTCGGTCCGGCTCGACCTCGACGAGCTGCCTGCCGTTCACGACATGCTGGCGGGCCGCGCAAAGGGCGCACCGTTGCTGCACGAATCCTGGGGCGACAACATCTTTCTCGAGACGAATGTCGAGATCGATATCACCAAAGCCTTGCACGCCCCGATCAAGGTCACCCGCGAAATCGTTACCGCCCGTCAATGCATGGCGCCCATCGAAGGGCGCGGCGTGGTGGTGCATTGGGACAGTCGTCTCGAACAACTTATCGTCTACAGCGCCTGCCAGATGCCGCACATCGTCCGCACCGGCCTCGCCGGGTGTCTCGGCCTCGATCACGGGAAAATCCGCGTGGTCGCGCCGGATGTCGGCGGCGGCTTCGGCTACAAGGGTATCCTGCTGCCCGAAGAGGTCGCGCTTTGCTGGCTCGCCCTGCGCTGCGGGCATCCGGTGCGCTGGATCGAAGACCGGCGCGAGCATCTGACGGCCAGCGCGAATTGCCGCGAGCACCATTACCGCATCACCGGCTATGCCGACCGCGACGGCCGCCTGCTGGGAATCGATTGCGAGGCAACCGTCGATTCGGGAGCTTATTCCTCCTATCCGTTCTCGGCCTGCCTTGAAGCAGCGCAGGTCGCAAGCATCCTGCCCGGACCCTACGATTTTCCCGCGTATCGCTGCCGGACCTTTTCCGTAGCGACCAACAAGTGCCCCATTCTTCCTTATCGCGGCGTCGCCCGCACGGGCGTCTGCTTTGCGCTCGAACTCGTGCTCGATGCGATCGCGAGGGAGGCCGGGATCGAGCCGCACGAGGTGCGGCTGAAGAACCTGGTGCGGCCCGAACAGATGCCTTTTGACAACATCACGAAGAAACATTTCGACAGCGGCGATTATCCGGAAGCCCTGCGGCGCGCGGTCGCTGCGATCCACCTGCCGGCCATTCGCGAGCGCCAGCGACGCGGGGAAGCCGATGGCCGGCTGATCGGCGTCGGCATGGCGATTTATTGCGAGCAGGCTGCGCACGGCACGTCGGTCTACGCCGGATGGGGAATTCCCATGGTGCCGGGATACGAGCAGGCGACCGCGCGCGTCACGCCCGACGGCGGTCTCGAGCTTCGCGTCGGCGTGCATTCGCACGGCCAGAGCCTCGAGACGACGCTTGCCCAGATCGCACACGAGATCCTGGGCATCGACATCGCCAGAATCAACGTCGTGCACGGCGATACCGCATTCACGCCCTACTCCACCGGCACCTGGGGTTCGCGCTGCATGGTGATGGCCGGTGGCGCCGTCTCGCGCGCTTGCCAGGAGATCGCGCGACGCGCCGCCGAAATCGGCGCCTGGCTGTTGAAGACCGATGCCGGCCAGGTGCAGGTGCGTGACGGCCAGGTAATCGGCCCTGCGGGCAGCGTCACGCTTGGTGAAGTTGCGCGGATCTGGTATCTGCGCCCGCAGGACCTGCCGGCCCACGTGAACCCGGGCGGCCTTGAAGCGACAGTCGGCTACAAGCCCGCGCGCGATTCCGGCACCTTCAGCTACGGCGCGCACGCCGCGCTGGTGGCCGTCGATCCGGAAATCGGCAATGTCGAAATTCTCGATTACGTAATCGTCGAGGATGGCGGCAAGCTCGTCAATCCGATGGTAGTCGATGGCCAGATTTACGGCGGTGCGGCGCAGGGCATCGGCACGGCGCTCTACGAAGAAATGCCGTTCGATGCATCGGGTCAGCCGCTGGCTTCAACGTTCGCCGATTATCTGCTGCCCGGACCAACCGAGATTCCGGCGCTCCGCATCCTCCATATGGAAAACCTGTCGCCCTACACGGAATTCGGGGTAAAGGGCATCGGCGAAGGCGGCGCCATCGCGCCTCCCGCCGCCATCACCAACGCGGTGAATGACGCGCTGCGGCCGCTCGGGGCCACTGAGCTTTTGCAGTCCCCGCTCACCCCGCGGCGCGTGCGCGAGGCGATCGCCACTGCAACTGGTAACGCTGGAAAGCAACCGTGAAACCATCGCGGTTCGAGTACGAGCGTCCGGCCGATCTCGCCGCAGTAATCGCTCTCACCCGGCGCGACGATATCACCGTCAAGATCCTGGCGGGCGGGCAGTCGCTTGGCCCCATGCTCAATATGCGTCTGGTGCAACCCGACGTGCTCGTGGACATCACCGGCATTCCCGAACTCAAGCGCGTGGAAGAAAGCGCCGATTCGATCATCGTCGGCGCCTGCGTGACGCACGCGGACATCGAGGACGGGCGCGTGCCGGATGTGACCGGCGGCGCGCTTCCGGACGTCGCGCGCGGCATCGCCTACCGCGCCGTTCGCAATCGCGGCACGCTCGGCGGCAGCCTCTCCCACGCCGATCCGTCCGCCGACTGGGTCGCGTGCCTGGCGGCCGTCGGCGCCAGCGTGTTGATCCGCGGTCCGGCGGGAAGCCGCAGTCTCGCCGTCGAGGACTTCGTAACCGGAGTGTTCGAGGTCGCGCTCGATCCCGGAGAACTGCTTGAAGCGGTGCGCATTCCACGGCTGTCAGCGAGCGCGCGCTGGGGCTACTACAAGATTTGCCGCAAGACCGGCGAGTTGGCGCAGGCCATAGGCGCGGTTCTCCACGATCCGGAACGCTCCGTCTTCCGGGCCGTGATCGGCGCGACGGAATCAAGACCCATAGTCTTCGCCGATGCGGCTTCGCTGTTCGGCGGCGAGCCACGCGCAGGATTCGACGCGGGCGCGGCCGCGCGCATACTCAGCGCCGCGGGAATGACCGATCCCCACGACATTCAGATCCACGTCGTCGCCCTGAAGCGGGCCATCGACCGGGCTCAGCTCGCATGAAGACGATCAATGTGACGGTCAACGGAAAAGCCGTTGCGGCGAGCGTCGAACCGCGGACGCACCTCGCCGACTTTCTGCGCGACGCGCTCAACCTCACCGGCACGCACCTCGGTTGCGAGCACGGTGTGTGCGGTGCCTGCACGCTTTTCATCGACGGCGTGCCGGCGCGTTCCTGCATCACCTTCGCGATTGCCTGCGATGGCGCCAGCATCACGACCATCGAAGGGTTCGACGACGACGAGATCATGCGTGCGTTGCGCGAGGCGTTCTCGCGCGAGCATGGGCTGCAATGCGGCTATTGCACGCCGGGCATGCTGGCATCAGCGCGCGACACCGTCATGCGCATGCCGGACGCCAGCGAGCACGACATTCGGGTGGCGATGAGCGGCAACCTGTGCCGCTGCACCGGTTATGTCGGTATCGTACGCGCGATCCAGAGCGTCATCGCCGAGCGCAAGGCCAAGGGGTTGACGTCGCCGGGCAATGCGACGACCGCGCTCGGACCCGCCGGTTCCGGCCATGCGAAGCCGATGGCAGCAAGCGGCGCACCCACCGCGCAAACCGTGTCTGCGGCGGCCAGGAACGAACTGACCGGTACTGTGCAACGGCCCGCGGCGGCAAGCGGGACCGCCGTCGCTTCCAACATGGGCAAACCGCAAACGACGCTGCGGCGATCTTTCAGCGTCGGTCATCCGCGCGCCAGGGTCTGGGACTTCTTCGGACGCCTGGGTGAGGTCACGACCTGTCTGCCGGGAACCTCGCTCATCGGCACGCCGACGGATGATCACGTCGAACCCAGAATCCGGATCAAGGTCGGGCCCATCGTCGCGGAGTTCGAAGGCGCCGCCGACGTCGTCCGCGATCCGTCGAAATATGCGGGAATCATCCGCGGCAGTGCGCGTGACACGCGCTCCAGTTCGGTGACCCGCGGCGAGATCCGCTACGTTCTGCTCGATGACAAAGACGGCATCGCGACCCGGGTCGACATCGAGGTTGGTTACACGCTCACCGGAGCGCTCGCGCAATTCAGTCGCTCAAGCATCGTGCAGGACGTAGCCAAACGCATGACCGCATCCTTTGCCCAGAACCTGCAGGCACGCCTCAATCAGGGCGACAGCGGCGTTCGAACGGAGCGCGCTGCAGTTTCTGAACTGAACGCAGGCTCGCTCGTCTTCTCGGTTCTGTGGGACCGTATCAAAGCCTTCTTCCGCGCCCTGTTCATGCGCTGAGCGCCAGGCTTCTACGTCGTCATCCCCTCGCCCGAGGGAAGCTTGAATTGCCCCGCCGGATACCGCTCCAGGAAGCCGAGCACGTCGCCGCTGGGCCGGACATCAGCCATTTTCGCGTTCATGTCGCACAGGTTGATGGCATGCGAGGCCTGCGACCGGTCGAAGCAGCCGTCCTCGACAACGGTGACGCGGTAATTGTTGGCAAACGCATCGAGCACCGTCGCCCGCACACATCCGCTGGTGGTGGTGCCGGTAACGATAAGACTGTCGCAGCCCAGGAGCACGAGATAAGACAGCAGAGGGGTACCAAAAAAGCCGCTCGGCTTCTCCTTTTTCACGACGATATCCCGCGCGGCCGGCGCGATATCCGGGATGATAGTGTTGCCGTCGAGATTCCGGCTCCGCTGAACCGAGGCATCCTCGCCCGCGCGGCTGTTCGTCCAAAGCCAGCTTCCTCTATTCCACAGGTCAGGCCTGGCAGTTCCCGTGGTATAGATCACCGGCACGCCTTTTTCGCGCGCATTGTCGATCAATCGCCTGATTACCTTGATGGCGGGCCAGGCATCCTCGCCGCAGGAATTGCGCCAACGCTTAATCGACTCGAGGATGGGTTCCGGACGGTCGCCGCAGAAGAAATAATTTACATCGATTACCAGCAGCGCCGGACGCTGGCCGAACCCCTGCTGCGCTCCATATCCGGATGCGGCGAAGACCCGCCGGTCTCTTTCCGTGAGAAAGCTGTCCCATATGCGCTGTGTCATTGCGATGTCTCCGAGTCCACCTGCCGTGCGCTGTGGCCAGCCCCGCGCCGGCCTGCCACTGAAAATGTCATCATCGCCGCTCGATTTTCGCTTTCTCGATCACCGTTTTCCACTTCGCGATGTCGGCGACCAGCAGCTTGCGCAAGTCTTGCGGAGTGCTGCCGCGCGCATCAATACCCAGCTCTTGCAGCCGCTGTTTCACTTCGGGCATGGCGATGGCCGCGTTGATCTCCCGGTTCAAGCGGTCGATGACGGCTCTGGGCGTCTTCACCGGCACAGCCACACCGTTCCATGCCGATGCTTCGTAACCCGGAAGCCCGGCCTCGGCCAGCGTCGGAACATCGGGCAGGCCCGCGTACCGGCGGTCGGAGGTTACGCCGAGCGCCCTGAGGGCTCCGCTCTTGATATGCGGCAGCACCGGCGCTATGAACTCGAATATCGCCTGCGCCTCCTTGCCACCGACCCCGGCAATAAGGGCGGGCGTGGTCTTGAACGGAACCACCTGAGTCTCGAGTCCTGCCATCGACTTGAAAAGTTCGGCGGAGACGTGATTGGTGCTGCCGACAAAGGTGACGCCGATGTTGAACTTGCCGGGGTTCGCTTTTGCGAACGCCACCAGCGCCGTCACGGAGCGCAGAGGCGAGTCCGCATTGACGACCAGCGCGAGGGCCGCGAAGCCGACGGCCGAGACCGGCGCAAAGTCCCGCACCGGATCGTAGGGCAGCGACTTGTACAGCGAAACGCTGACCGCGTGGCCCGCGTTCAGCCACAGCAGCGTATAGCCGTCCGGTTCGGCTTTCCTGGCGAGTTCGGTTGCGACGATGCCGCCCGCGCCGGGCCGGTTGTCGATGATGACCTGCTGCCGCATCGATTCGCTCAATTTCTGCGCCAGCACCCGCGCAGCGATGTCCGAGTTCCCGCCCGGACCGTACGGCAAAAGCAACCTGATGGGACGAGCGGGATAAGCCTGCGCCAGCGCGCCGCCTGCGGCGCCGCAACAGAAAAACACCGCCATGCATCCCAGCCAACTGGCCAGCGCGCGCCTGCATTGTTTCGAAATGTTGTCTTTGATCACGGTACTATCCTCCTCGCTCGATCGGCGACCCCTGGTGATTTTCCCGCTGCCCGGTTCATCCAGTCCGAAATAATTGTCAGCGCCCGTCAACGGCTGTCTGCGCGATCGCCCTGGGTCCCGGTGTCGATAGTAACTGCTCGAAGAATTCCGCGCAACGCGCAGCGTCCCGCAGCCCGTTTGTCATCAATTGGCGCCGGTCCGGTGCGCGACGCACAGCGAGATTCCCAAACCTGCAAACAGCCTGTTTTACAGGTGTCCTATGTCATGCTATTGTTGGACACATAGGAAATATTCGAATCGAGGGGGAGAGCGTGGGGAGTAGCGCCGACGCAATCGCAAGGCAAAGCCTGCGCGGTTTCCTGAGCATGGTGGAACGCGACTTCCCGGAGGAATTGCTGCGCATCCGTGCCCCCGTCCGCCCCCATCTCGACATTACCTCGCTCGTCTTCGAGCTCGAGCATGCCGGCCGGAGCCCCGTGGTCGTCTATGAAAACGTCGAAGGCCACACCATGCCGGTGGTCACGAACATCGCCGGTAACCGCAAGCTGCTTGCCGCCTGCCTCGGCGTGGAGCCGGCGAACCTGCCGACCGCTTTTCGCGAGCGCTGTCAGAAGTACATTGCCTGCGAGGTCGTGAAGGACGCGCCCTGGCAGGAGGTGGTGTTCGAGGGCGAGCAGGTGGACCTGACCCGGCTGCCGATCCCGCTGCACTTCTCGGTCGATGCCGCGCCCTACATCACCGCGGGCCAGATCGCGGCGCGCGATCCGGTCTCGGGAGTCGACACCACCGGCTTCCATCGGCTGATGGTCAAAGGCAAGAACCGCCTGGGCGTCTCGCTGCACTCGCGCCGGCGCATGCACGAGTTTCACCGCCGCGCCGAGGAGCGCGGGAACGCGCTTCCCGCCGCGATCACACTCGGCATCCATCCGCTGCACTACATGGGTTCGATGGTCTACGCCTATCCGCCGCAGGTGCGCAAGTTCGAGATCATCGGCGGTCTCTTCGGCGAGCCTTACCGGCTCGCGAAGACCGGTGTGCAGGACATCGAAGTGCCGGCGGGCGCTGAGATCATCATCGAGGGCGAAATTCTGGCGCACGTCCGGGAGCCCGAAGGTCCTTTCAGCGAATTCACCGGCTATGCGTCGTACCGCAGCACGCAGAACGTCTTCGTCGCCCACCGCATCCGCATGCGCCGGGATGCCATGTACCACTCGATCGTCTCGGGCATGTCGCAGGACCACATCCTCGTTTCCTGCGTAACGCGCGAGGGCGAGATCCTGAACACGCTGCGCCGCAACCTGCCCAACGTCCTTGCCGTGCACGTACCGCACCGGACCTGCGGCGCGTTTCTCGCCATCGTCAAAATGAAGAAAACGGCGCAGGGCGAGCCGCAGCAGGCGATCATGGCCGCGCTCGGCACCGAGTTCTACACCAAGTACGTGATCGTCGTCGACGAGGACGTCGACATCTTCGACATGAACGACGTGATGTGGGCGATAGCGACCCGCGTCCACGCCGAAAAGGACATCGTGTTCATTCCGGGCTGCAAGGGCGCAATCCTCGACCCGACCTCCGATCCGGAGACATTCACCGTCACCAAAATGGGGATCGACGCGACGCGCCCGACCGGCAAGGACTTCGCCGAGCGACTCGTCATCTCCGAGGCACAGCGCGCGCGTGTTCGCGGCATACTCGAGGCCGCGGGAGTGAAGCTCTAACGACATTGCGATAGAGCGAGGGCGCAGTCGCCACGCAACCTCGCTCGACATTGACTATAGGCGACGGTCAACTTCGAAGGAGGAGTCAGTCTATGAAGCTCATTCGTATCGTCACCCTCATGGCCGCCGCAGGCGTTTGCCTTGGCGCGTTGCCGGCCGACGCACAGCAGAAAGTCAGCCTGCGCTTCGGCACGGTCGGTATCGGCTCGGCATGGTACAACTACGGCGCCGGTATCGCCGATCTCGTCAAGCCGAAGCTGCCGGCCGGTTCCTCCATCGACGTGCTACCCAAGGCAGGCGGTGTCGGCAACATCAAGCTGATCCAGTCCGGCGAGATGGAGCTCGGCATCAGCTTCGCGGTGACCTCTGCCGAGGGCTGCGGCGGTTTCGGCACCTTCAAGGAGAAACAGAGCAAGGTCCGGGCGCTCGCCGGCGGCCTCGACATCTATTACTTCGGCACGTTCGTGACGAAGAAGTCGGGCGTGACCTCGTGGGAAGAGATCGCGGCCGCCAAGAACAAGTTCCACCTGCTGACCACGAAGGCAGGCGGCACCGGCGAGCAGGGTGTCCGCCAAGTGCTGACGCTGTTGGGATCGAGCAAGGAGGCGGTGGCCAAGAAGGGCGGCCAAATCGAAGCGACCGAGCGCTCCGGCGCCGCCGAGTCGATCAAGGACGGCCAGGCCGACGGCTGGGCGCATGTCGTGACCAAGGGCCATCCGGCCGCGACCCAGATCGTGACGATCAACGAGGTGGTCATGCTGCCGCTGCCCGATAACATTATCAACGGCATGGTCAAGAAATACGGCTGGGCGCCATCCGAGATTCCGGCCAACACCTTCAAGGGCCAGAGCCAGCCGGTGAAGACGGTGAAGGCCGTGTCCAACATCCTGGTCAGCGCCGACGTGCCGGACGCCGCCGTCTACACGATCACCAAGACGATCATCGAGAACGCCTCGAAATTGCCGAAGATCCACGCCGCCCTCGGCGACTTCGATGCGAAGAAGGCGGCCGAGCCGGCGCTCAACGGCAACTGTCCGCTGCATCCGGGGGCGGCCAGGTACTACAAGGAAGCGGGTCTCCTGAAGTAAGTCTGGCGGCCGCTTGAGCTCCGCCGGGGAGAGGGGAGTGATGACGCTTTCGGCGTCGAACGCGAGACTTTTGCTCGGCGTCATCGCGTTGGCGCTCACGGCGGTCGAGTTCACTCCTCTTTTTCTCGGCAGATCGCTCTACGAAATCACCTTCCTTGGCGTCCACGTCGGCGCCACCACCGCCATTGCCTTCCTGATCATCGGCTGGAAGGGCCGGCGCAAGGCCGAGGACGGCGTTCCGCTGATCGACGTTGTGCTCGCGCTCCTCGCCGTCGCTTGCGCAGTGTACTTCGCGATGCAGGGCTTCCGGGTCTCCGAACGCATCGAAGGCGTGGACCCGGTACTTCCGCTCGACCACGTCTTCGGGGTCATCCTGATCCTGCTGCTGCTCGAAGCTTCGCGCCGCGTGGCGGGAATCGTGCTGATGATCATCGCGGTGATCTTCATCGCCTACGTATTCCTCGGGCCTTATCTTCCCGGCGGCCTCGCGCACCGCGGCATGAGCTTCATGCGCTTCATCGACCTGCAAGTCCTCTCGACCCAGGGGATCTTCGGCACGCCGATCTCGGCCTCGGCGCACATGGTGTTCTATTTCGTGATCGTCGGCGCGTTCCTCGAGCGCTCGGGCGCGGGCCAGCTTTTCGTCAATCTCGCCTACTGCGTCACCGGCCGCGCCTGGGGCGGCGCGGCCAAGGCGTCCATCGTGTCCTCCGGGCTCTTCGGCACTGTCTCGGGCAGCGCAGTCGCGAACGTACTCGTCGACGGCATCATCACCATCCCGCTCATGAAGCGCACGGGGTTCAAGGGCGCGTTCGCCGGTGCAATCGAGGCGACTGCGTCGACCGGAGGCCAGCTCGCGCCGCCGGTGATGGGGGCCGCCGCGTTCATCCTTGCCGACATCATCGGTATCAGCTACGCGAGCGTCGCGTACGCGGCGATCGTTCCGGCGATCCTCTACTACGCGTCGCTCTACATGCTGGTGGACAGCTACAGCCGGCGCATGGGCCTCGGACCGAGCGCGGCGCTGCCGGTGGCGGAAGCGTTCGCGGGCTTCAGGGAGCGTTGGCACGTGTTGCTGCCGCTGGCGCTGATGATCTATCTGCTCACCGCGCAATACTCGCTGATGCGCGTCGGCGCGCTGAGCCTCGTTGCCATCGTGATCCTGAGTTGGGCGCGCGCCTCGACACGCATGAATCTCATCGCCATCTACGAGGCGATCGTGAACGGCGCGCGCGGCGCCGCCGAGGTGGCAATCCCCTCCGCTGTCGCCGGCATCATCGTCGGCGTGCTGGTGCAGACCGGCATGGCGCTGCATCTCGAGCGCTGGCTTCTCGATCTCGCCGGCAATTCGCTCATGATCTCGCTGATCGGCGCGATGATACTCACGCTCATTTTCGGCATGGGCATGCCGACGTCGGCCGCCTATCTCGTCGCCGCGGTACTGGTCGGTCCGGCGCTGCAGGGCCTCGGGATTCCGGCACTGCCCGCCCATCTTTTCATCTTCTACTTCGCGGTGCTCTCGATGGTGACACCACCGGTCGCGCTGGCTGCCTATGCGGCCGCCGGCATCAGCGGCGCGAATCTGTGGACGACCGGACTCGTCGCATTTCTGATCGCGATACCCGGTTTCCTGATTCCGTTCGCGTTCGTCTTCGATCAAGGGCTCCTGCTGCAAGGCGCTCCACTGCATATCGCACAGGTGGTGACCACCGCGACGATCGGCGTACTGGCTTTTTCGGCCGCCTCCGGCGGCTACGCCTTCGGGCCGCTGGCGTGGCCGGCGCGCATCGCGCTTTTTTGCTTTTCGCCGCTGCTGATCGATCCTGACACTACCACCGACCTGATCGGCGGCGCCGGCATGGCGTTGGTGTTCGGCTACCAGATCTGGCGCTACAAGCTTCGCGGCCCGGTCAACGTCTCCACGGCGCCGACGCGTACTTGAATATTCAGGAAGGCCCCGCCATGCGCACCAAAATCGAAGCAACCTGGATCGTGGGTCATGAGAGCGGCCAGCACCGGCTCATCCGCGACGGCGTCGTCGTGTACGAAGGAAACTCGATCATCCACGTCGGCCGAAGTTTCGAGGGCCACGTCGACAGGACGATAGCCGCCAAGGACAAGCTCGTTGCACCGGGTTTCATCGACACCCATGTGCATTCCGGCCACCGGGCTTCCCACCGGCTCATCACGGATACGGGACGACCGATGTATTACGGCCAGCCGTTCCTCGAAATCAGCGTCCCCAAGGAAGGCAAGGTCGTCAAAGGCGACCCGCGTTACCTGAAACACGGCGATGCGGGTTCCGAAGCGGCGTTCAAGTTGAACGCCACCTTCACCGTAGCCGAATTGCTGAGAAATGGCGTCACGACCTTCATCGAGTACGGCAGCCAGTTGCGCGTGCAGGACGCGCTGCTTGCGGAGGTTACGCGACTCGGCACGCGCGCTTATCTCGCGCCCGGCTACGACTGTGGACGCTGGGTCGGCGACGAGCATGGGAGGCTCAAGCGCATCCGCAACGACCCGATGGGACTCGACGGGATCAAGACCGCGCTCGAGTGGATCGCGAAGCACGACGGCGAGGCCGGCGGGCGTGTGCGCGGTATCCTCGTCCCGCGCGAGGTGGAGACCTCCAGCGTCGAACTGCTGCGGCGCACGCGTCAGGCTGCCGATGAGCTGAAGCTGCCGGTGGCGACTCACGCGGCCTACAGCGTCCTCGAATTCCACGATATCGTGCGCGAGCACATGATGACGCCGATCGAGCTTCTGGATGACCTCGGCCTGCTGCGCCCGACGCTTAACATCGGGCATGGCAACTTCATCGCCGACAATCCCAATCTCAACTACTCGGTCGCCTGCGATCTCAAACTCATGGGCAGCGCTGGCGCCACGGTTTCGCACTGCCCGATCAATATCGTGCGGCGCGCACGCGTGCTCGACAGCTGGAAAAAGTACCAGGAAGCCGGCGTCAATCTGTCGATCGGCTCGGACACTTATCCGCGCGACATGATCATGAACATGCGCACCGCGTCCTATCTCGGCAAGATCATGAGCCACACTTACCTTGCCGCGACCGCGGGCGAGGTGTTCCGCGCGGCGACCCTGGGCGGCGCTATCTCAGTCGGACGCGACGACCTCGGCCGCCTCGCACCCGGAGCGCGCGCCGACATCATCGTCATAGATCTCACCGGCCGCAACAGCCTGCGCCTGGGCCCGGTCCGCGACCCGATCAAGAGCATCGTCGAATGCGGCGTCGGCGACGATGTCGACACCGTCATCGTCGACGGCGTGGTCCGCATGGAAGGCGGTGTCATCCCTGGGGTGGACTTCGCCGCGCTCAGGAGCGAGGCGCAGCAGGCCGGCGAGACGGTGTGGGACACGGTGGCGGAATGGGATCCGCTTGGACGCACGGCCGAGCAGGCGTCGCCGTGGTCCTTCCCGCTCGTATAAGAGATTGCGGGAACCCGCGACGGCGGTACTCACTCGACTGTCAAGCCGATTGCCTTGATCAACTTGCGGTATCGCGCAATCTCCGATTTCATGTAAGCGGCCAGCTGATCGGGCGTTCCGACAGCCGGATCGATGCTCTGCTTCCTGAGCCGCGCGACGAACTCGGGCTCGCTGAAGCCGGCGACGATCTCGGCGTTGAGACGCTTGATCACGTGCTGCGGCGTCCCGCGCGGCGCAACCAGGCAATTCCATCCGTTGACCCGATATCCCGGAACGCCGCCTTCGGCGAAGGTCGGAATTTCCGGCGCTGCCGCGGAACGTTGGCTGCTCGCAACCGCGAGCAGCCGCAGCTTCTTGGCCGCCGCGTGCGGATACAGGGACGATATGCTGCCGAGCATCAGCCCGATCTGGCCGCCGATGAGATCCACGATTGCAGGACCGTTGCCCTTGTAGGGAACGTGCACCATATCGATACCCGCCACGTTTTTGAACATCTCTCCGGCAAGATGGTTGGCTCCTCCCGATCCTGCCGAGCCGAAACTCAACTTGCCCGGATTAGCCTTGGCGTATGCCACCAGCTGTGAAACCGAGTTGACCGGCAGCGCCAGTGTCACCGCGAGCACGTACGGCTGAGTGGTGAGCCGCGATATCGGTGCAAAATCGCGCTCGGGATCATAGGAAAGCTTGCTCTTCAATGCGGGGTTCACCGCAAACGTGGTCTCGGAAGAGACCAGCAAGGTGTAGCCGTCCGCCGGCGAGCGCGCTGCAATCTCGGCGCCGATTGCCGTTGCGGCGCCGCCGCGATTGTCGACCACTACGTTCTGCGCCAGGCGCCTCGCCAGCACGTCGCCCGTCATCCGCCCCATCAGGTCCGAGGGGCCGCCGGGCGGATACGGGACGATGAGACGTATGGGACGGGCCGGGTAATCCTGCTGCGCGTAAGACGGGGCCGCGACCAACACTGCGGCTGCCAGGAAAGCCATGGGTGAGCGTTTGAAAATCTTCATTTCGACTCCGCTTGATAAGAAAGTGAAGGAAGAACGTTACGGACTTTCGTCCTGGTCACTTCGGAAGGCGCGCTTGTCCAATTGGTGGTAAGGATACCTCCGGTCAAGCGGGCCGCAGCAACGCGGTGATTTGCCGGAAGTCGGAACACGTCTCCAGCGTCATTACCGCTTCATGCAACGCATCGAACTGGCGCTGCCCGATCACCGGCACGGCAACCGCCTCGTCCTTGCGCAGGAGATGCTCGCCTTCGAGCCGGCGCGTCGGAGCGCCTCTCGCCACGGGCACATGCCGCAACCACACCTCGCCCCTGCGCCCGCGCACCTCGAGGTCCGGCTCATCGTATGGACCGAGTTTGCGATCGGGCACGATCTCGACGCGGTCCATCAGGGCGCGCACTCGCGCATCGTCCATCCGCGGCGGATGAAATTCATCCAACCCGGCACGGCCGGTCGCCGCCGCCACGGCGAGCGAGTAAGGCATGCTGAACTGCGCATCGAGCAGCGTCACCACGTCGCGCTTGGCGAATTGCCGCACGGTGCGGTCCGCGCCGTGCACGATCATTCGCTCGATATCGTCGCCGCCGAACTGGTGTTGCTGCATGAGATCGAGCAGCGCTTCGACCGAACTGTGAAGGCCGCGGCAGCACGGGTACGGTTTCTGGCCGGACAGAAGAATGCGGAATTCGCGCCCCAGCGCCTCGACCGTCGCTTCGGGCGTGGCAGTAGTACCCGCATAGGTACTGTAAAAACCGCCCCACTCCGCCTCCAGAATGTAGCGCGGCCCGACCAGCCCCGCCTCGGCGAGCAGCGCCGAGCTCACGCCGTTCTCGGACGCGCGCCCCGGATGGAAGCGTTTGGTCATTGCGCCATCGACGAGGAAAGCCCATACGCCGCCGGCAAAGGAGCCGGCAATCCCCAGGGCTGCAGTGAACCTGTCCGGGTCGAGCCCCATGATACGGGCCGCTCCGGCAGCCGCGCCGAAGGTCCCGCAGGTCCCGGTAGAGTGCCAACCCAGATCGTTGTGCGCCCGATAGCCCCCGGCGCCCAAGGTCACCCGTGCCGCGACGTCATAACCCGCAGCGAGCGCAACCAGCACGCTGCGCCCATCCGCGTGGACCCGCTCCGCCATCGCGCAGACGGCCGGTATGACCACGGCGCCCGAATGGCCGCAGCCGCCGAAATCGTCGAACTCGTAGGCGTGCGTCGCCGTCCCATTGACGAGGGCGGCGGCACTGGGTGGAAGCGACGAGCGAGTGCCCCACAGCGATGCAGAACCGCTGTTACATTCCAGCGCGCTGGTGATCCCTTTGCGCGTTGCGACGACGACTTCGCTCTCGGCGCCTCGCACTCCGACCGAAAGCGTGTCGAGGAGCACGCTCTTTGCCATGGCCACCACAGGCCCCGGCAGATCTTCGTAGCGCGCGCCACTCCAATAGCGGGCGAGTTGCTCCGTCAGCGATTGCGCGTTCATGTTGCCCGCGCCTGCAGGATGGCGAGCGTGCGCGCCATTTCGTTGGTCTGGATCATCAGCGCTTCGTCGGCCCCGAGCCCCGGCTTGGACAGCATGAAGTCGGGGCGGCAGGCGAGCCCCATATGGGTCGAGATGCGCGTGGACTGATCGGTCTCATTGGCCGTTCCGCCAAGGCAGGCGCCCATGCCATGGGACTTGCAGTAAAGCACGGCTTCGATCGTGTTGTTGATGCCGCCCAGGTCCGGCGTCTTGATCTGCACGAAATCCGACGCGGCCGCATCGGCGAACAGCTTGATGTCCGCGAGCGTGTTGCACCATTCGTCAGCGATCAAACCCACGGCGATCCCCTTCGTCTTCAGAAGCTCGCGCAGGCCGCGGAATTTTTCGATCTGTTCTTCCTGTGTCTGCGCGATCAGCGGCGATTCGACCAGCAAGCCGTACGCCCCTGCTTCCTCACGCAGCTTGCCCAGATAGTCGGCGAGCGGCTCGATCTTCATCGCAAAGAGTTCGCCGAGGGTCCCGTAAAGATCGACATGAATTCGCGGCTGGTAATCGGCAGCGCCGATCTGCTTGATGCGGCCGGCAATGCGACGCACGAATTCGATCAGCTTCTCGCCCTGCAGCCCGATGTGTTCGGACACGATCTGGAACGAGCCGTGCGGCAGCAGTTCGACGCGTTTCAGGATCACGCGGTCGAGCTGTCCGGCGTCGTCCTTGTGGCACGACGCGAGTATCGGGATCGGCGCGGTCGCGATCGTGCAGCCGTATTCCCGCGCGATCACTTCGGCCATCGTCTGCTTGCGGCTCAGCGCGGTCGCATGCAGCAGCGCCTGGGTGATGCCGTAGAGGATCGCGGTATGCAGACGCCTGCCGCCGTGCGAATAGTTGTCCATTTCTTCCGCGTGCCGCCTGAATTCCACCACGTCGCGCCCGCGCAAAGCATCGGCGATCTCGCCGCGCATGGTATCGATGTGGTCGCGCGCGTTGAAGGCGGGGTCCCGTCCGGCGACGCCGGCGAGAATGACATCAGCGCAGTCGCCGAATGCGATCTGCCCGTCTTCCAGCACGAGCATCACCGAAATGATGGTCGCCGGCTCGACGATATTCGTGTATCCCGGGGATACCGCCTTGCCCCGGTACAAGCCACCGTCCGGGATTGCGCCTGCCTTGATGGCCATCAGGTCCCGGTGCATGTAGCCCGACCGGCCGGGCGCGCAAATTACCTGTTTGACTCTCATTCCACTCCCCTGCAACGATCAAGGTGCCGGCGCGTACCCCGGCGAAACCGATAATTTTTCCATGGTATTATGATTAGTATGACATACACAATGAGCCTCGTTCCAGAAATTGCCGACGCGAGTGTTCGCCGGCGCGCGGTGGAGCGCTTGCGCGAGATGAAAGTCGCGTTGCCCACGCTGAGTCAGCTCGCCGATCCGGACCTCATTCCGGAGCGGCAGCGGGCCGCCCTCGCCGGCGTCGATCCCGATGCGCCGCTGGCTGCCAATCTGTGGCGTGTCCATTGGTTCAACGATCGCGCGCGCACCGGCCGCGCCGATGTTCCGGGCTATCTCGTGCTGCCCGAAGCTCTCACCGGCGTAAAGGCCAAAATCGTCGTGGCGCTCGGCGCGCGCTTTCCGATGATCGGCGCGCATAAGGTACTGGCCGCCTATGGCTGCCTGGTTCCCCGTCTCGTCACCGGCCGCTTCGACCCGACCCGTGACAAGGCGATCTGGCCATCGACAGGCAACTATTGCCGCGGTGGCGTGGCGATCTCGCGCACGCTCGGCTGCCGTGGCGTCGCGGTGCTGCCTGCCGGCATGAGCCAGGAGCGCTTCGACTGGCTCGATCGATGGGTGAGCGAGCAGTCCGATATCATCCGCACGCCTGGCACGGAGAGCAACGTCAAGGAAATCTACGATAAGTGTGCGGAACTCTCGGGCGATCCGGCAAACGTGATCGTCAACCAGTTCTCCGAGTTCGGCAATTACCTGGTGCATTACTATTGCACGGGCCGGGCGCTCGATCGCGTGTTCGCCGATCTGCAACGCAGCGAGCCGGGACTTCGCCTCACGGCTTTCGTCGCGGCCACCGGCTCCGCGGGTACCATCGCCGCGGGCGATTACCTCAAGCAACAACGCGGCGCGAAGATCGCGGCGGTCGAAGCGGTCGAATGTCCGACCATGCTCTACAACGGTTATGGCGAGCACAACATTCAGGGCATCGGCGACAAGCACATTCCGCTCATCCACAACGTGATGAACACGGATTTCGTCGTTGGTGTTTCGGACCGCGGCTCGGACGCGCTTAATCTGCTGTTCAACGACAGCATCGGCCGCGCTTACCTTACCCAGCGGCAAAAGATAGCTCCCGCACTGGTGAACGAGTTCGTCAATATCGGCTTGTCCGGAAACGCCAACATCATCGCTGCGATCAAGATCGCCAAGCGTTTCGAACTCGGGGCCTCTGACGTCATCGTTACCATCGCCACCGACAGCGCGACGCTTTACGACAGCGAGCGCAAATCTTATCTTGCGCGTCATTATCCCGGCGGTTTCGACGAGGTCCACGCCGGTGAGATCTTCGGGCGCCACCTTCAGGCCGTCACTGACGATCACCTGATCGAGCTGACGCATGTGGACCGGCGGCGGATTTTCAACCTCGGCTACTACACGTGGGTCGAGCAGCAAGGCGTGCCGATCCCGGATTTCGACCGCCGCAGGGGGCCCGCATTCTGGACGCAGCTCCAGGCAGAGATTCCCGCCTGGGACCGGCTCATCACTGATTTCAACGCGGACACCGGGACGCTGCGCGCGAGTTAGCTCGCGCCACCAAAATACACACTGGAAGGCAGATGGCGAGTCAGTCTTATCTCGAACTTCGGCGCCAGCTCACGGAGCGTGATCGAAGTCTCCACGAGAAAGTCGTTTCTCTGGAGACAGCCGCAGCGCTGGTCAAGGACGGAGAGACGGTAGGCATCGGCGGCAGCACGTTGTCGCGCACGCCGATGGCGATGATCTGGGCGCTGATCCGTGCCCGCAAAAAGCATCTGACGTGCGCCCGCGGTATCACCTCGAGCGAGGGCGATTGGCTCTTCGGGTCTGGCGCCTGCGATCACATGGTGACGAGCTGGTTCAGCCAGGGCATCGTCTGGGGCGTATCGAAAGTGATGCGCCATCACGTCGAGACCGGCAAGGCGCGTTTCGACGAATGGAGCCATATGGCGATGGGCATGCGCTTCCGGGCCGGCGCGATGGGTGTTCCCTTCCTGCCGATGCGCTCGATGCTCGGCTCGGACGTGGTGCGGCTGCGTCCCGAAGTGCGCGAAATCGATTGTCCATTTACGGGAGACAGGCTGCTGCTCGTGCCCGCGCTCAATCCGGATGTCGCGCTCATCCACGTGCAGCGCTGCGATGCCTACGGCAACGCCCAGATGGATGGACTGCAGTTCCTCGATATCGATCTCGCGATGGCCGCGAACCGCGTCATCCTGACGACCGAGCGCATTGTTTCCAACGACCAGATCCGGCGCGCTCCCGATCAAACGAAAATTCCTTTCTTCGCGGTCGAGGCCGTTGTGGAAGTGCCGTTCGGCTGCGCGCCGCACGAATGCAGCGGCACCTACGAGCCGCTGTTTCGGCACATGGATTACTACACCTCGCTGGTCAACAATGACCCGGTCGGGGGAATGGCCGAGTACCTCGAACGCTACGTCTACGGCCCGCAGTCCTGGACCGACTATCTCAACCTGCTGGGTCTCGAGCACCTGCTCGAAGCCGCGCGCAACGGCCGGAGCGTCTCGAATGCTTAGGGATTACACCGCGAGCGAGCTGCTCGCGGTCATGAGTTCCAGACTTCTCAAGGACGGGCAGGTCGTATTCGCCGGCGTCGGCATCCCGCTGCTGGCGGCAACGCTCGCGCAGGGTTTGCACTGCCCGGGTCTCACGATTCTTTTCGAAGGCGGCGTGATCGGGCCCGTGATCGAACCCGGCAAGCTTCCGCCTTCGACGAACGAACAGCGCTGCACCATCCGCGCGAACATGGTGCTGGCCAGCACCGACGTGCTGCTGCTCCTGCAGCGCGGCTACGTCGACGTGGGGTTCATGGGCGGCGCGCAGATCGACCAGTACGGCAATCTGAACTCGTCGTTCATCGGCGATCCGGCGCAGCCGAAGACGCGTCTTCCCGGCACCGGCGGCGGCAACGACATTGCGAGCCTCGCCCAGATGATCGTCGCGATGAAGCACGAGAAGCGCCGCTTCGTCGGAGCCGTCGACTTCGTGACGAGCCCGGGTTTCCTGCGCGGCGGCACGATGCGCCGCGACAGCGGCCTTTGCGCCGGCGGCATGTATCGTGTGGTGACGGATCTCGGAATCTTCGGTTTCGACGATGAAACGAGGCGCATGAACATCATCGCACTTCATCCCGGTGTCACGCTCGGGCAGGTGCAGGACAACACCGGGTTCGAACTCGTTGCCAACCCGAAGATCGGCGTAACCGAACGCCCGACCGGACCCGAACTCGCTTTCCTGCGCAAGCTCGATCCCGAACGCCTTTACACGGCCTAGCAGCCGAATATTTCCCTCACCAAGGACATCCATGGCCCTATTGCACAACACGTACGGAATTGCCGCCCGCAACTTCACGGCCTATCCTGAGATGCCGGATGCGGGTGCGCTCGTCGATTACGGCGTCAGGATGGAGCAGATGGGTTTCGATTCGCTGTGGGTCTGGGACCACATCCTGCTCGGCGTGGAGCCGAACTTCCCGATCGTCGATTCGCTCACGCTGCTCACCGCCATCGCCGCGCGCACCACGAAGATCAGGCTCTCGACGGGAATTCTGGTGCTGCCGCTGCGCAATCCCGTGGTGCTGGCCAAACAGTTGGCAAGCATCGATCAACTCTCCGGGGGCCGTCTCCTCCTCGCCATGGCCGCGGGCTGGTACAAACGCGAGTTCGATGCCGTCGGCGTGCCCTTCGAGCAGCGCGGCAAGATCATGGACGAGAACCTCGACATCCTGAAGCGCTTCTGGACCGAGGATATGGTCAAGGGCGAGTGGCCCCATCACAAGATTCCGGCCGGCGTGATGTATCCGAAGCCGGTGCAGAAGCCGCGCCCGCCGATTCTGATCGGCGGCTATGTCGATCGCGTTCTCAAGCGCGCCGCGGTCGCCGGCGACGGCTGGCTCACCTATTTCTACCGGCCCGAGAGCTTCGCCAAGTCATGGGCGAAAGTCCGTGACTACGCGAAGGAAGCCGGCAAGGACCCCGATGCGCTGATGAACGGCGCGCAACTCCCCATCATGATCGGGAAATCCCGCGCCGCGGTTGAAAGCCGGATGATGGAATGGCTCGGTACGGAATGGGACTATGCGTCCTGGAGCGACTCGACCAAGGACAGCGCCATCATCGGCACAGTCGAGGAGTGCGTGGCACAGCTTAAGGCGCACCTCGCGGTTGGCGTGCAGAAACTCATCTTCGTGCCGTACAAGTATGAAATGAGCCAGATCGAGACCATCGCCAACGAAATCATCCCGCGGCTCAAAGCGTTCCAGGCGTGACGCGCGATCGCGCCGGAAATGAAACCCAGCCAGTCTCACATCCACACCATCCGCAATCTGCGCTACCAGGTGCGCACCTGGGGTAACGCGGGCGCGCCGCGGATGTTTGTGCTGCACGGCTGGATGGATGTCTCGGCATCGTTCCAGTTTCTGATCGATTGCTTCGCGCGCGATTGGTACGTGATCGCGCCGGATTGGCGCGGTTTCGGCCTGAGCGAATGGGCGCGCGACGGCTACTGGTTCCCCGATTACTACGCTGATCTCGACGCGCTGCTGGAAATTTATCAGCCGGATGCTCCGGTCAACCTGCTCGGGCACAGCATGGGCGGCAACGTCGCCTGCAATTACGCCGGCATCCGCCCGGCGCGCGTCGCGAAACTGATTTCGATGGAGGGCTTCGGCTCGTGGCGCACCTCGGCGGACAAAGCGCCCGCACGTTACGAGCAGTGGCTCAAGGAATTGCGCGATCCGCCCGCTTTCAGGTCCTACGCATCATTCGACGCGGTCGCCGCGCGCCTGCGGCAGAACAATCCGCGGCTCACTGACGACCAAGCGCACTTTCTCGCCCTGCACTGGGCCAGGCAGGCTGCGCCCGGCGAAGTGGTGCTGCGCAGCGACCCCAGGCACAAGATTGTGAATCCGGTGTTGAGCCGCATCGAGGAGATACTCGCGTGCTGGCGCCGCGTCAGCGCGCCGGTGCTGTGGATCGCCGGGGCCGATTCCAAAGCACCCGGCTGGCGCGCCGACAGCGCCACGCAACTCGCGGAGCGCAAGGCCGCGTTCAGGGATTTCCGCGAAATCACGCTCGCCGACTGCGGCCACATGATGCATCACGACCAGCCCGCGCGGCTTGCGGCCATCATCGAGGGTTTCCTCTCCGGGCCGTGATTCGGCCGTCGCGCTGCCGTTGAACTTCCGCGTACGCGCTTGACCCGCTTCGCGCGGCGAGTGCATGATTCGCCGTAACGCCCGTTACGGACCCCCGGGCATCATTGACTTGCGGTCATCAGTTTCGAAAACCAGATGAGTACAGAACAGCCAGCTCCGCCAGCCTCGATCAATTTCTTTCGCAACTACAACCGATTGGTTGGAGCCACTTACGCGGCAATTGTCGTTCTGACGCTCGGTTTCTTCGTGCACGAGATCACGCAGGAGCGCGCCGACGAAATCGAGGCGATTCAGGGCCACGTCGAGCTGCACGGGCAACTGATCGAGTTCATTCTCCGCAGTTCGGTCGATTACCTCGAGGCGATGCGCATCGCCGCGCAGAGCTTCTATGTCTCGTCGGCGACGACCGGCGCCACGGCGGAAAACGCCCATCGCAGTGACAAGGCATCCGGCCGCTCGCGGCTTTTTGGCATGCTCGCGCCGGGCGCGGACAAGTCCTCGTTTAATCTCGACAAAATCGCCGAGCCCGATGCGACAGGCAACCTGACCGGACTCGGCGCGCTCGAGGGGCGTCCACCACAGTTTTATCGGGACGTTGAAATGGCACTGAGTCTTGACCGGGACTTTCAGGCCATCAGCCTCAACCTGCCGAATGCGGTCATGTCCCGTTTCATCGGCGTCGAGCGGTTCTCGATCGTGTTTCCCTGGGCGGAGTCAGAGAAGTCGCGGTTCTCGGTCGCGGATTACGAGACACCGACCTGGCGTCTCGGCACCCCGGAACTAGACCGCACCCGCCACAAGTACTGGGCGCCCGTTTATTACGGTGGCGCCGACAAAGGCTTGCTGGCGCCGCTGGGTGCCCCCGTCTATGACGGAACTTCGTTTCGTGGCGTCCTTAGCATCGATACTTCGCTCGACTATCTGAACCGGATCAACGGCGATTTTGGCTATCGGCTCGGCGTGCCGTTTCTCGTCGACGCCCACCGGCAGGTGTTGGCCCACCCGACGCATTATGCCGACGCGCTGGTGGTCAAGGACACGCCGACGCTGGCTGCCGTGATGCCCGCGGGCATCCTCGATAACCGGCGGCTGGAGGACATTCCGCCCCGTGTTCCCGTCGAGATGAACGGCTACCTCGTGATTCGGTACCCGTTCATCAGCGCGCCCTGGAACCTCGTTTACATTCTGCCGCAGGACGAACTCTGGGAGAAAATGATTTTCGAACGCGGCCCGGTCATGCTGGCGGTCATCCTAGGTCTGACCCTGCTGATGGTCGTGACTTATCTGGTAACCAGCCGCGAGTTCATCGCGCCGGCGGGCAAGCTGGTGCAACATATCGCGGCGGAGTCGCAGTTCGAGCCGGCGCCGATTCCCATGGTGCCGAGCGCCTGGGCGCCGTGGTTCGAGACTATTTCCAAAGCCTTCCGGGAGTCCCTGGAACTTGTCGGCATCCGACAGGAACTCGACCTTGCGTCCAGCGTGCAGCATTCGATCCTGCCCCGTACCTGGCCGCAGCAAAAGGGTTTCGGACTCTGGGGTTCGATGCGCTCCGCCAAGGAAATCGGGGGCGATTTTTACGACCATTTCCCGCTCGCAGGCGGCCGGATCGGCATCGTCGTCGCCGACGTGAGCGGCAAGGGCGTGCCCGCAGCCCTCTTCGGGATGGTTTCGAAGACGCTGGTCCGTGCCACCGCATCGAGCGGCGGCGGCGAGCCCAACGAAACCATTGAGGCGGCCAATCACATTCTCTGTGAAGACAACGACGCCTGCTTCTTCGTGACTACGTTCTACTCGGTATTCGACCCGGGCGACGGCACTTTCACCTACGTCAATGCGGGCCACCCCCCGCCGCTGCTGATTCATCGCGACGGCACCTGCGAGTTCGTTCCCGCGACCGGCGGGTTGGCCCTGGGCATGGCTGAAGGCATCCCCTTCAGTCAGGCGACGATCACGCTTCGGCCCGATGACTGCGTGATCATTTACACCGATGGCGTCACAGAAGCCTTCGATGAGAAAGGCGCGGAATTTACCCCGGAGCGCCTGCCGCCAATCTTCGCGAACAGCCCTCCCAAGAGCGCCAACGACGCCGTCGAGCGGATCGTCAAGGCGGTCGACGCGCATGCCGGTGGCACGCCGCAGTCCGACGATATCACTTGCGTCGCGCTGCAGTACCACCGGGCCACCGGGGCCTCAACCGGGATGTCCCAGGTCTTCGCGGTAACGAAGCCATGAGCCGCGCGAAGATTTCGACCGTTCCTGGCTGCTGCCTGGCGACCGTAGCGTTGCTGGCGGCCATGACATTGCTGGCGTCACCGGTCAGCCACGCCAACAGCCTGGACGACATAAAGGGGCGCGGTAAGCTGATCGTCGGGGTCAAGAAGGACGTACTCCTGTGGGGATACCAGGACCCGCAGTCGGGCGTGATTTCCGGCATGGAAGTCGACCTCGCCCAGGGCCTCGCCGATCGTATCGGCGTCAAGCTCGAAGTGGTTGGCTTGCGCAGCGTGGAGCGAATCGACGCCATCCAGTCCGGGCGCGTTGACGTCCTGATCGCAACGCTGTCCGACACACCCGAACGGCGCGAACAGTTGACCATGGTGATGCCGCACTACTATTCGTCGGGAGTCAACCTGCTCGCGCGCAAGGAAGAGAATTTCCGCGAATGGATGCAACTCAAGAACCGCAAGATCTGCGGCCGCCGCGGCTCGTTCTACAACCGCCCGGTTACGGTGAAATACGGCGCCGACATCGTCGCCTTTCATTCGCTGGACTGGGCGACGCAGGCGGTTCGTGACGGGCGTTGCAGCGCGCTGATCTACGACGACACCGCGATTGCCGCCCTGCTGCTGAAGCCCGAGTGGTCCTCATCGTTCGAGATGCCGATGACCACAATCTTTGCAACGCCCTGGGCAATCGCGATTGCCAGGACCGAGGCAGGCGGGCCGCTCGATAAAATGCTATCCTCGGCGGTCATTGCCTGGCATCGCGATGAGCATCTGATCCGCATCGAACAAAAATGGAAGATTCCGGCGACCGCCTTTTTGCGCAACATGCGCGCCGTCTGGACCAAAAAGAGCCCCGACGGCAAATGGTTCTGTGGTTCCGAAGTCACCCCGGCGACACCGCCCGAGTGTCTGTAGCGAACGGGGAGCAACCGGTGACGCGAGCGATCCGCGGGGAATCGGCGTGAGAGTCTGCTGGCAAATGCTGGCGGTCGCAATGCTGGCCGTGGTCAACGGCCAGGCTGCCGCCGGGGAGCAGTTCCCCCCCCGACCCATGCGCCTGATCGTCGCCGCAGCTGAAACGTCCCCCGCATCGACCACGACGCCAACGAAGGCCGGTACCGGCGATGCGGCGGGCGCCGCCTTGTCAGCCGCGCAGGGCGCCGGCGAGGGCACAGCACGCCGCAGCGAACGACTTGCACTGATCAAGCGCCGGGGGACCTTGTTGGCCGGCATCAAGACCGATTACCCGCCCTTTGGAACCGTCAACGAAAACGGAGTACCCATCGGGTTCGAGCACGACCTGGCCGAAGATATCGCCCGGCGCATCGGGGTGACGCTGACCAAGGTCACGGTTTCCTCCGCCAACCGCCTGCAGAAGCTCGAAGAAGGCGCCATCGACATGGTCATTGCCACGCAGGGTGACACCGCCGATCGCCGCAAGATAGCAACCCAGATTGAGCCCAACTATTACTCTTCCGGTGTAACCCTGTTCGTCCCGCCCGACAGCCAGTTACGCGACTGGCCTGACGTACGCGGCCAAAAGGTGTGTGCCACCCAGGGCGCGTATTTCAATCGCGAAATGGCCCGGCGCTACCTGCTCGATCTGCAGATGTTCGGCAATGCCCGGGACGCGAAACTTGCGGTCCGTGACAAGCGCTGCGTCGGTTACCTGTTCGACAACACCGCATTGGCCGCCGACGTGCTGAGGCCTGAATGGGCCGGGTACAAGATGCCGCTCGCGGTTTCGCTGGTGACCCCGTGGTCGATCGCGATCGGCCGCGGCGAGGACAATACCGACTTCGAGGCACTGGTCAGCGATGCCGTCGCCGACTGGCACCGCACCGGTTTTCTGATCGAGCGCGAAAAAGCCTGGGGCCTGCAGCCATCGAAGTTCCTGCAGGACATGCGCGTGCGCTGGACTCAAAAAGGTCCCGACGGCCAATTCGTCTGCCGCCGCTTCGCGGACGGCAGCATTACCCCGGAGTGCCGGAATCAGATCTTCCTGTCGGCGGCCGATGCGTCCGGACTGCGCCGGTTTGGATTGCAGTTCAAGGATCTCACCGGCATCGACCTGACCATCCTCTACGACACCTATGACCGATCCGCTTTCTTTTCCGGTTTGCTGGTCACGCTGCTGTTGACCGTGCTGTGCATCGGCGGCAGCCTTGCAGTCGGGATACTGGGCGCGCTTGCCGCTGAGCGCAGGGCAGCTTTGCTGCGGCGGGCCACGTTGCTCGTCAGCGTGTGCGGACGGATGACGCCGCCGCTGCTGCAGATCTACCTGGTGCTGGTCGGGGTCGGATCGCTGCTGACGGGGCTGGGCATCACGCTGAATCCACTGGTCGTCGTCGTAGCCTGCCTGAGTTACTACACCGGCTCGAGTGTCATGGTGGCCATGCTCGAGGCCGCCGGCGTCCGCCGCAGAACGGTGCCGGATTACCGGATCACCCTGCGGACGCTGCGGGAGATCGTTCCCAATTCGAGTGGCCCGGTGGTCGCTGCGCTGGTCAACGTCAGCAAAGCCACCATGATGGGCTCGGCGGTCGCGGTGCCGGAACTGCTGAGCGCGGCCACCTCGATCGTCGCCGAGCACGGCAACGTCGGCGTAGTCATGAACGCCCTGCTGCTGACGTTCCTCGCGCTGATTTTCGTCGTCGTCAGAGTGCTCGGGAAACTCGAGCGTAAACTCGCCCGGGAAGTGGCCCAATGATCCCGTTCAACGAAATCATCTGGGATCTGGTCACCTGGACCCCGTTTCTGGCCGGCGGATTTGCCATGAACATCCTGATCTCGCTGGTCGCCATGCTCATCGGCACTTCGCTCGGATGGGTCATCGCCAACATGCGGCTGGCCCCATCGCCGCGCGCCTACCGGGCGAGTCTGTACCTGACCGAAATCACACGCAATATTCCCACCTTCGTGTTCCTGTTTTACCTGGCATTCATGTTGCCCAGTGAATTCACCGTCCCCTTTACCGCCACGATCGTCGGGTTTCCGTCGTGGCTGAAGGCGTCGCTGGCGCTGTCGATCGCCGTCATCGGCTTTTGCTCGGACAACCTGAGCCCCGCGATCCGTCAATGGCGCAAAGGCGACCATGGTGTTGCCCTGCTCTTCATTCCGTCCTGGACCAGTTACGCGCTGATCATCGTCATGGCGTCGAGCACGGCATCCGTCATCGGTGTGTCGGAACTGGTCTCGCGCTGCAATACCGTAATCAACGCGACCGGGAAAACGCAGATCATGCTGCCCGTCTACCTGTACGCCTGCGTCTTTTTCATCGGATTTTGCTACCCGCTCAACATCCTGATGAAGCATCTGAAGACGGTGATCGGCCGGCGGCTGCAAGCTGGCTACCGTGGCACACCCAGCGTCAGTTCCATCTCGGGCGGTTGAGGCGGGATGTACCGCGTCGACCATGAGTTTCACACCTACACCTTCGTCAACCGGCCGAGCGGGGTCACCCTTGCCCTCGAATTGGTCAGCGAAACCCTGATGCCGCCATCGTTCTCGACGCAAATATTGATCGAGAACATGCCCATCACGCAGGGCCAGTCGGTACTGGACCTCGGCGCCGGGGCCGCAATCGTCGGCATTGCCGCCAGGAAACTCGGCGCCTCCGGAGTCACGCTGCTCGAGATCGAAGAGGACGCCGACAAGGTGATGCAGATCAACGTGGCCCGCAACCACGAGGATGTCAGCGAATTCGATTACGTGATCGGCGACCTTTACGCCCCGCTCGGGCGTCGCCGCTTCGACCACATTGTGGCGAATCCGCCGTCGATTCCGTCGCTTGGGGAGGATCTCCCCCGGTCCTACCGGTCGGGTCCGGATGGGCGCTTCCTGCATGACGCGATCCAGTTCCTCGCGCGGTATTACCTGAAAGCAAACGGCCGTCTGACCATCGTTCAGGGCTCGCTTTCGAATCGGGACCTGTCGCTCGCCAATCTCGCCCGGCTCGGCTTCAGTTGCACGGTGACCGGCCCCTTTGAGACGCCGTTCCGCGACTTCTATCCGTTTGACCATATCCGGAAACTCGCCGACGCAGGCCATGCCGAGTTCTTCCTGCGCGACGGCGTAGCCTACGAGAACCGCTATGTGATCACGGCGACCATCGGCGATGAATACCACTCGCCGGTGATGCGCATCCTTGATGCCTCGCACGCCGGGTTCCGGATGCTGCCGCACAAGCGCATCGCGATGACCGTGCCGCTGGCCGCCGCGGAGCGCCAGGTCCCCGTCGAAGAGATGGTGAAGTGCATCCTGCTGAAGGACAAGGCGGGAAAGTTTGTACTCGCCTGCCTGACCGGCGAGGCGGACCTCGACGTCCAGCGTGTCCGCGAACACGTCCCGGGCTATGCGCGGCTGAGTTTTGCATCGCCCCAGGAAATCACGGCCATCACCGGTTACGAGCTGGGTTCGGTGGCGCCGTTTTCGCTCCGCGCAGCGATCCCGGTGGTCATGGATGAGGCGGTCGAGCGTTGCGAGCGCGTCAACATCAGCTCGGGCGACCCCCGCCTTGGACTCGAACTCGCCCGCACCGAATTGATGCGCTGTCTTGGCGACCGCACACGCGTTGGAGTCATCCGCAAAAATGCAGCCTGAAGTCGAAATGATCTAGAATTACCGTTGCATCAGCCCCGAAACGACGGGAAACCATAATTCATTTGTCAGGATACTGCCATGCAACTTGTCGAACAGCGTGTCGGCGATGCTTTGATTCTCAAAGCATCAGGCCGGATCGACCGCACCACCGCCGACGGCTTCAAGGGGGCCCTGCAGCCGCATCTCGAGCAATGCAAGCCGGGCGGCAATGTCATCGTGCTGGACTTCTCCGGGATCGATTACATCAGCAGCGTCGGCTTTCAGGTCTTGCTGGTGGCTCAGAAACGCGCGAAAGCCCAATTCGGGGTCATCGCCATCGCGGCGCTTCAGCCCGGTGTAAAAGCGATATTCGAAATCGCAAATTTCTCCAAGGTTATTCGCTGCTACGACAGCGTGCGGGCTGCGTTGGCCGAAATGTCTCCCGCGGCGCTGGCTTCCTACACGCACGAGGGCTGATCGGGCGTCATCGCCGCACCGGGGATTGAGCGTGGCGATGGACAGCCCGGGGCCGCAGTCAGGCACGAGACTCGCCAGCCTCGGAGGCGAATTCTCCGGCGCGCTCTCCTCGGCGCTGGTTGCAATCCCGCAATCGGTCGTGGTCGGCATGCTCGCCGTGGTTCCGCTCGGGCCATCGTACGCGTATCTGGGAGTCATGGCGGGGCTGTACGCGTCAATCATCTCCAGTTTCATCACCGCCCTGCCACGCAGCGGAACCTGCCAGGTCGGCGGTCCGCATTCCTCGCTTTCGATCATCACCGCCTCCGTCATTGCGGGCCTGATGGCCGATCCGCGGCTCGCGGGTGCTGACGGCCCGGATATCGCACGCGTCCTTGGCCTCGTGTTCATGTGCCTGCTCCTGGCGGGCCTGTTCCAGACCCTGTTGGGCGCGCTGCGGTTCGGCAATTTCGTGAAATACATTCCCTATCCGGTCGTGGCGGGATTCATGAACGGAATCGCGGTGTCGGTGTTTCTTGCGCAACTGCACCCGCTGCTCGGGGTGCCCGCGACGGTCATGTGGTCCGACGGAGCCGGCGCGTGGTGGGATGCATTCCAGCCCTACGGTCTTCTGATCGGAATGCTCACCCTGCTGTTCATCCGCATGTCGCTCAGGTTCGTCAAGTTCATCCCGCCCATCCTGACGGGTTTGATACTCGGCACACTGACGTACTACCTGGCGCGCTCGCTGCTCGGCGAACCTGCCGTGGGCGCAACCATCGGCGACATCCCGTCCCGGTTGCCGGGCCCGGAACAACTGCAAAGATTCCTGGCCATCACCTGGGACCAGAGTTTCATCGCGCTGACTTTGGAACTGGTGCCATCGGCCCTGCTGATTGCCGTGGTCAGCTCAATCGTCTCGCTCATGAACTCGGTGTCGCTCGCCAGTCTGACCCGAGCGCGTCCCGACAACAACACGGAGCTGTTGATGCAAGGCCTGAGCAACATGGCCAACGCCGCGTTCGGGTTGGCTCCCAGCGCCGGTGCCGGCAGCTGCAGCATCGCCAACTACAAGGCCGGCGGACGCACCCGCGTGTCGACCCTGATTCACGCCATTCTGCTGCTCGCCGCGGTCACCAGCCTCGCCTATGTTCCCTGGGCGGGCTACATCCCGGCGGTCGTCATGGCGGCGCTGCTGGTGGACAACGCATTCTCGGCGATCGACGGCTGGAGCAGCGAGATCCTGAAACGGCTGCGGGGGCCGGTCCATTCCCGGCAGGACATGCTGACCAACCTGCTGGTGGTCGGTATCGTGACCACCGTGATGGTGGTCTTCAATCTCACGGCGGCGGTGGCGATCGGTTTTCTCGCCACGATGTTTCTTTTTATCGGCAAGATCAGCCGCTCGATCATCCGGCGCACTTATGACGGCGCGGCGCGTCACTCGCTGCGCGTGTGGGACCAGGACAGCGTGGCTTATCTACACGAGCACCGGCGTGATATCCGGGTCATCGAACTCGAAGGCGCGGTGTTTTTCGGCACGGCCGATCTGCTCGCCAGGGAAGCCGAGGAGCTCAGCCGGAATGCCCGCTACGTGGTGCTCGACTTCCGGCAGGTCAACGGGATCGACTCGACCGGAGCGCTCATTCTGCTGCAGCTTGCGACGATATTGAAGCGGCAGCACAAGATCCTGATATTGAGCCATCTCACGCCAACGGAATCCACGTGGCATTTTCTGGTCGATATGGGCATCAACAGGGTGCTGACTGAAGACCTCTGGTTCTCCGACCTGGATGCCGCGCTCGAGTGGATTGAGGGCCAGATACTGGAAACAGAGGTCCCGATCAGGCAAACGGCGCAGGAGCGGCCGCTTGCCTCGGTCTCGCTGGCCGCCGGGCTCGATCACGCGGGGGTCATGGTGCTGGCACGGTGCCTGACACGTCAGACGTTTCCGAAGGGCGTCGCGCTGTTTCACGAAGGCGATACCGATGATTGCCTGTACATCCTGACCCAGGGCGTGGTCAGCATCAAGCTGCGCATCAAGGATACCGACCGTGCGCGGCGGCTCGGAACGTACGGCCCCGGCGTAATGTTCGGCGAAATGGCCCTGCTCGAAGGCAAGCCGCGCTCGGCCGACGCAATTGCCGAGGAGGACTCGGTGGTCTACAGCCTGTCACGCGAGTCGCTGCAGAATCTTCAGGATCATCACCCTACGGTGGCGGTCGCCGTGCTGCTCAACATCAGCCGCGAGCTGGCGAACCGGCTGCGCGTGACCACCACCGAACTGCGGGCGGCAACCTGACGGCGAAGCCCGGCCGGTTGTCGGTGGCCAGCGTGCACCCTTACGCCGGGAAAATGTTCTAGAATCCCGTTGACGTGCCGGGAATCGATAATTCATTTGCCAGGATACTGCCATGCAACTCACCGAAGAACGCATCGGCAATGCTTTGTTGCTCAAGGCATCGGGCCGCCTCGACAGTAATACCGCCGCGACTTTCAAGACCGCCCTGCAGCCCTATCTCGAGCAGTGCAAGCCGGGGGGCCACGTCATTGTGCTGGACTTCGCCACCATCGATTACATCAGCAGCATGGGCTTTCAGGTCTTGCTGGTGGCCCAAAACCGCGCGAAGACCCAATACGGTTCCATCGCCATCGCGGCGCTTCAGCCCGGCGTAAGAGCGGTTTTCGAGATCGCCAATTTCTCCAAGGCGATCCGTTGCTTTGACAGCGTGCGGGATGCGATAGCTGAATTGGCTCCCGCGGCGTTTGCTTCGTACATCAAGGGAGCTTGATCGGGCCTTGTTGCCGCCGTCAATCTGCTATTGACCCTTCCGATGCCGCCGCATGGTGACGCCAAGAACTCGCCGGTTTGACGCCCGCCTCGATGCCCTCAACAAATTGCAGGAGTTTGTCGAGGACTGCTGCGCCGACGCGGGGATCGATCCGCGCACGATCTCAGTACTGATGCTGATTTGCGAGGAACTGTTCGAGAACAGCCGGCGCCACGGTTATCCGGCGACACCCGGTGACTCACCCGAACAGCCGGTCTGGCTGACCCTGGCCGCGACGAGCAAGGGTATCGACGCGATCTACGAAGACGCGGCCCCGGCATACGACCCGTTTGCAAACATCTCACTGCCCGATTATTCGGGCCCCGCCGAGACGTGGCCGGTCGGCGGCCTGGGAATCCCGCTGGTCACCCGCCTTACCCGCGGCCTTCGCTACGTGCGTACCGGGACGCGCAATCGCATTACCTTCAGCGTTCCGGTCGACGGCTAAAGCAACTCGGTGTCGTCGTGCGAATACGCCGGTGAGCACGCGCACAGTATCGTGAGCGGCACCTCCGCCGTGTTCGCAATGCAGTGCGGCGTGCCGGGCGCGATACAGATCGTATCGCCGACCGCTACGGAAAACCGCTCGTCACCGAGCGTCATCATGCCGGCGCCGCCCGTGATGTGATAAATCTCCTCGGTCAGCGCATGCCGGTGCAGCCTCGTCTTTGCACCGGGTCGCACCGTCGCCTCGGCGAAGCTCTGGTTGCGGTTGCCGTTGACAGCGGGATGCATCAATTCACGGATCTCCGACCCGTCCCGGGTTTGATACGGCGCGATCGAGCGATACGTGCTGCGCATCTGAGTCATCCTCACGAATAAACGGCGGCCGAGTGCGGCGTGCAGGGCGATCTCCGGCCGCGGGAGAAATAGTATACTTTGCCGGCAAAACGCAGCAGCGGTGACGATCAATCCCAGCTGCGGCCGAAAGTTCCAAGTGAGGAGGAAGAGGCATGAGCACGACCACGACGAAACCGCACCTGGGATTCATCGGCCTGGGCAAGATGGGCGGCCCGATCGCGGAGCGGCTGATCCGGCACGGCAGTCCGGTCACGGTGTACGACATCGACGCGCGCGCGCTGGACGCCGCAGTCAAAGCGGGCGGCCGTCCCGCGGAATCGCCGCGGGCAGTCGCGTCTGAAGCGCAGATCGTCTTCACCTGCCTGCCCGCGCTCGATATCGTGCGGGAGGTCGCGCTTGGCGCTCAAGGCATCCGCCACGGCAGTGCGGTCGAAATCCTGGTCGACTGCTCGACGACGGGGCCGGAGTTCGCGACTAATCTCGGCGTCGAACTCGCCAGGCACGACATCACCCTGCTCGACTCCCCGGTGAGCGGCGGCGTGAAAAGGGCACGCGAGGGCACGCTTTCCCTCATCATGTCCGGCAGCCGCGAGGCCTACACTCGCGTCGTTCCGGTGGTCGAACCCTGCGGCCGCACGTATTACATGGGCGAGAAACTGGGGCTCGCGCAGATGATGAAACTCGTCAACAACCTGCTCTCGCAGATCGGCACCGCCGCCACCTACGAAGCATTCGTGCTCGGCGCCAAGGCCGGACTCGATCCGGATGCCATGGTCGAGGTCATCAACCACAGCACCGGAATGAACAACTGCACGCTCTACAAGATGCCCAACTCGGTGCTGCCACGCACGTTCGACTACGGCAGTAACATGGAGATCACCTACAAAGACATCACGCTGTGCATGAAGGAGGCCGACCGGCTCGGGGTGACCATGCTGATGGGCAACATGGCGCGGCAGCTGTGGGGCTACGGCGTAAATCACGGCGGTGCCAAGCGCGACTCCTCCACGCTCATCACCTATCTGGAGGATTGGGCCGGCGTCAAGGTCGTCGGCGCGGCAGGCCGGGACCGGTCTTAGCTACAGACCGGCGTTCTGCGCGATGTATTCGGCAAGCGCCGCCCACTCCTGCTCCCCGAAACCGCCGGCGATGGCATCCAGGTGCTGCTCGCGAATGAGGCTCGCGGACGGCATCGGTACGCCGGTATCGCTGCCGGCAGCCAGTGCGAGTTCGACATCCTTCAGGCCGAGTCGCAGCGGAAACGTCGTGGGCACGAACGCCTTGTCGATCATCATCCGGCCGTAGCTCTTGTAGACGGGCGCGCTGAACGAAGTGCGGGTGATGATGCCGAGGAACGCGGCCGGGTCGACCCCGGACTTGCGCACGAGCGCAAACGCCTCGCCGAGACTCACGATCACCGATGCCAGCAGGAAATTGCGCGTGATCTTCACGAGATTGGCCTGATACGGCTCAGTGCCGACGACGAACGCATTCCGGCTGAGCGCATCGAACAGCGGCTTGCAGCGCGCGATTGCGGCCTCGCTACCGCCGGCGACGATGTCGAGCAGCCCTCGCGCCGCCGCATCCGGGCGGCCGAAGACCGGCGCCGACACGTAGTGACTGCCCGCGGCGGCGTGGAGCCCCGTCAGCCGCTTGCCCATCGCCAGGCTGACCGATGCCATGTTGAGATGGATGCCGGACGGCGGCATTCTGCCGATGAGGCCCGGCGCAACCCAGACCGCCTCGACTGCCGCATCGTCGGCGAGCATGGTGATCACGATCTCCGCGTCTAGCGCGTGGACAGGCGCGGCAGCGATTTGCGCACCCCTTGCCAGAAACGGCTCCGCGGCGGCGCGACTCCGGTTGTACACCGTAAGCTCGTGGCCCGCCTCGAGCAATCTGCCAGCCATGGCCTGGCCCATTTGCCCAAGCCCCATGAACCCGACCTTCATCCGGTATGCCCTTTCAAACGGGGACCTTGCCCGCATGAAATGTTAGCATTTCACCGCGCCGGCGCACTGCGCTTTTTTGGCGACTGGACAAACCCAAACGGTAGGGCTAGATTGTTGCCCTCGATCCAGAGATAGGCGCTGATGCCATTGGCAATAACGCGGGTCGAAGTCAACTCATCGGGAGAGACACATGAATCGCATTGCGAAGTTGTTGCTGACCGTTGCTGCCTGCACCCTTTGCGCCGCCCCTCTCGCGGCACAGGAACTCACGGGCACGCTCAAGAAAATCAAGGACACTGGCGTCATCAAGATCGGAAACCGGGACGCCTCCATTCCGTTTTCGTACCTGGACGACAAGCAGCGGCCGATCGGCTACGGCGTCGACATCTGCCTGAAGATAGTCGATGCGGTCAAGGCGCAACTCAAGATGCCAAAACTCAAGGTCGAGTTCGTTCCGGTGACGTCCCAGACCCGCATTCCGATTCTGACCGGCGGCAACATCGACATCGAATGCGGCTCCACCACCAACAGCGTCGAGCGCCAGAAGCAGGTTGCCTTCGCGCCCACCTATTTCATGACCGGCACCAAAATCATCGTCAAGAAATCCTCGGGCATCAAGGGTTACGACGACCTCAAGGGCAAGACGGTGGTTTTCACGGCAGGCACCACCAACGAGCGAGCAATGAAGGCCTATAACGACGAGAAGAAGCTCGGCATCAACTTCATCCCGTCCAAGGACCACGCTGAATCGTTCCTGGCGGTGGAAACCGGCCGTGCCGTGGCGTTCCCGATGGACGACATCCTGCTCTACAGCCTGCGCGCCAGCGCCAAGAAGCCGGCCGATTATCTGGTCATCGGCGAGTTCCTGTCGGATGACCCGTACGGGATCATGCTGCGCAAGGATGACCCCGCGTTCAAGAAACTGGTGGATGACACGGTGACGGGGCTCTACAAGAGCGGCGCGATCAACAAGATCTACAGCAAGTGGTTCCAGTCAAAAATCCCGCCCAAAGGCATCAACCTGGGCTTCCCGATGTCGGACGCGCTCAAGGAACTGGTGAAGAATCCGAACGACAAAGGCGTCGAGGCGTGCGGCAAGATGAAGTGCTAGTTTTGCCGCCAGCGGGCACGCAACAAGAATCGGGGACTCTGCTCCCCGATTTTTTTGTACTTGCCGTACTACGCTAAACTAACGCGATCATGGACTTCAGCGTCTTTCTGCAGCCGGCTTTTTCGGGCGGAGGCACGTACCTCGACTGGGTGCTGTCCGGCATCAAGTGGACGCTGTGGGTATCGATCCTTGCATGGATCATCGCGTTCACGGTCGGCTCGGTGCTGGGCGTGATGCGCACCACCCGCCTGGCCATCCTCCATGTCCCCGCCACCGTCTACGTCGAGGTGTTCCGCAACATCCCGCTGCTGGTGCAGATGTTCATCTGGTACTTCGTCCTGCCCGAGATCGTTCCCAAGGGCATGGGCGACTGGCTGAAGAACGGGATGCCGATGCCGGAATTCTGGAATGCGGTGCTGTGCCTCGGCTTCTACACCGCATCGCGGGTTGCGGAGCAGGTGCGCTCCGGCATTCAATCAATCCCCAGGGGCCAGACCGAGGCGGGCCTCGCAATGGGTCTCACGCGGCCGCAGGTCTACCGCCACGTGCTGCTGCCAATGGGCTACCGCATCGTAATCCCGCCGCTCACGTCCGAGTTCCTGACCATCTTCAAGAACTCCTCGGTCGCGCTCACGATCGGCGTGCTGGAGCTCACCGCGCAGGCGCGCCAGATTTCCGAGTACACGTTCCGCACGTTCGAGGCCTTCACCATCGCCACCGTCGTCTACGTGCTGATCACGCTCACCGTGACCGTGGCAATGCGCGCGCTGGAGAAAAAAGTGCGGGTGCCCGGCTACATCGGCAGCGCGGGGAAATAGGCGCCGTGTTCACCGACCATCCATATTTCGCGCATCAGCGCCACGAATCTCCCCTCTCCCGCCGGGCGGGAGAGGGGCCGGGGGTGAGGGGAAGCCGTGTTTAGCGGCTTCGACTTCGACGTGATCGAGCGCGCCCTTCCTTACATGGGGCAGGGCATGCTGTTCACGCTGGGGCTGACGCTGCTCTCCATGCTCGGCGGCATCGTGCTGGGCACCGTGCTCGCGCTGATGCGGCTGTCCAGCTTCAAGGTGCTCAATGTGCCCGCGGGCGGTTATGTCAACCTGCTGCGTTCAACACCATTGATCCTGGTGATTTTCTGGTTCTATTTCCTGGTGCCGATCGCGATGAAAAAGATCTCGGGCGATGCCTATGCAACCGGCATCGGGCCGTTCTACTCGGCGCTGATCGCATTCACCATGTTCGAAGCGGCCTACTACTGCGAGATCATGCGCGCCGGCATCCAGAGCGTGCCGCGCGGCCAGGTCCACGCCGCCTACGCGCTTGGCCTTACCTACGGCCAGGCAATGGTCAAAGTGATCCTGCCGCAGGCGTTCCGCAACATGGTCCCGATCCTGCTCACGCAGGGCATCATCCTGTTCCAGGATACTTCGCTCGTCTACGTGGTCGGACTCACCGACTTCATGGGCGCGGCAAGCAAAGTGGCGCAGCGTGACGGCCGGCTCGTCGAAATGTACCTGTTCGCGGCGCTCATCTATTTCTTGTTCTGTTACTCCGCTTCGCACTTGGTCAAGCGGCTGCAGTTACGCTACGGCAGTGGTCGATAAGGAATCCCCATGATCGAAATCAGGAACGTCAGCAAATGGTACGGGGACTTCCAGGTCCTCGCCGGCTGCACCACCAAGGTCGATAAAGGCGAGGTCGTCGTGGTATGCGGGCCGTCGGGCTCGGGCAAAAGCACGCTGATCAAATGCGTGAACGGCCTCGAGCCGTTTCAGCAGGGCGACGTGATCGTGGACGGTATTTCGGTTGCGGCGAAAGACACCGACCTGCCAGGATTGCGCTCGCGCATCGGCATGGTGTTCCAGAACTTCGAGCTGTTCCCACACATGAGCGTCACTGACAACATCAACCTCGGCCAGATCAAGGTACTCGGCCGCCCGCGCGAAGCGGCGGGCGCGAAAAGCCTGAAGCTGCTCGAGCGCGTCGGCCTGCAGGAACAGGCGCTCAAATACCCGGGCCAGCTCTCCGGCGGCCAGCAGCAACGCGTCGCGATCGCGCGTGCGCTGGCGATGGACCCGATTGCGATGCTGTTCGACGAACCGACCTCAGCGCTCGACCCCGAGATGATCAACGAGGTGCTCGAGGTTATGGTCAAGCTCGCTCAGGAAGGCATGACCATGATGGTGGTCACGCACGAGATGGGATTCGCGCGCAAGGTCGCCCACCGCGTGGTCTTCATGGACGAGGGGCGCATCGTCGAGGACGCGAAGAAAGAGGATTTCTTCGGCAGCCCGCGTTCCGATCGCGCGCAGCAGTTTCTGTCGAAAATTCTGCACCATTGACCACCATCGCCGGGCGCGGATTCAGCGCGCCGTCGGAAGTGGTTGCGTGTGTAGTACGGCGCGCTGAAGCCGCGCCCTACGGCCGCGCAGCACGCGGAGAGAACTCGTCACGGTTTTCGGGACACGGGGATGGTCTTGTCGTCGCGGGCCGGGTCTTTACCGTCTTCAGGTTTCGCTGGCACCGGGGTCGCATCGAAATCGATCGTGCCAACCGCCGGCGCAGCTTTATCGGCAGCACTCGCGGGCGCGGCGGGTGGTTGCATTCCATCCGGGAATTCGAGCATGAGCTCGGGCGCGGCAAACTCCGGCTCCGGTGCGGTTTCGGCCGCGGCGTGCGCGGCATCTGCGTCGCGGGCGCTGTCCTTACCGTCACCCGCAGTCGCTAACGCCGGGGCCACATCGAATTCGATAGTGCCAGCGATGGGCGCAGCCGGTTCCCGTGTGACGCCAGCCTTGACGGCTTCACCCCCGGCCGAGCCGGGCGTCTTATCGGGCGCGGAAGGCGGTTGCATTTCCTCGGGAAATTTAAGGGTGGACTCCGGAGCGGCAACCGCCGGTGCGGCTTCGGCGGCGGCGTGTGTGGCGCCTGCGTCCCGGGCGATGCCCGCCGCCACCGGCACCATCGGGTCCCGTGGCGCCACCACCTGGCTATTGACCGCACCCGGCGTTTTTTCGAGCGCGGCGGGCGGTTGCATTCCGTCCGGGAATTGGAGCGTGGAATCGGGGGCCGCAACCGCCGGTGCGGCTGCGGCGGCGGCGTGTGCGGCACCGGCATCGCGAACGCTGTCCGGCGCTCCCAACGCACGCGCCATCTCGCCCAACGTCGCCCCCAGCGGACTATCGACCGCGCCATCGGTCCGGGCCGACACGTGGTGCGCGGGTTCTTCGAGGGTAGCCTTGTCGTTGCGCCTGGCGTAAATCTGCGACAGCTTGAGCTTGGCTGCTTCGTTCGCGGGGTCTCCCGCGAGAACTTCTTTCAGAATTTCCTCAGCCTGTTGGTCCCGGCCAAAGCCGAGAAACAAATCGGCCTCGGCAAGCGGATCATTCACAAGGGGGTCGACGTCCGTGACCTGCGTGCGGCGGCGGCGCACAAACCAGTAGCCCAAGCCGCCGAGCAACGCCAGCAATCCCCCGCCCGCGAGATACAAAGGTTCCGCGAGAATCCAATCAATCGTGGAAGGCGGTGCCTGTACGATCTCGGTCGGCTTGGGTTTGGGTTGTTGCGTCGGTCCGGCCGCGGCAGGTGGTCGCGCTGCAGGCGCAGGTTTTTCACCGCTGCCTGGCGCTATTGCGGTCAGCCCGGATTTGGCGGGTTCTGAGCTGGCAGATTCCGGTTGCGCGACCGGATCGCCTTTCACCGGCGGTGCGGCTCCCGGCGCGGCCCCGAGCGCCGGCTGCGGCAAGGTTTCCGCTGCCGCTACGTCAGGCAAACGCTCCGTGATTTCGATACGCTGCCGCATGTTCTTGACAGTTTGCTCGAGCTGCGCGACGAGCCGGTTGGCATCCGTCAATGCTTTCTCGAGTGCATCCAGCTCCGTTTCAAGCGCGCGCAAGCGTTCCGTGACCTCGCGCGGCACGCCCTTGCCGTCGCCGGTCTTGCCAACACTCGGGAGCTCGCCCTTGGACAGCCTCAGCACTTCCCTCGGCGTTTCCCTGCCCGCCGCCTGGTCGCGCCCCTTATCCATCGGCTCGGACGGCGAGGCTGCAGCCACCTGATGTTCCTCCGGAATACGCAGCATACTGCCGGCATACAGAACGTCCATGTTGTCGCCAAATGCTTCGCGATTCGCGTGATACAGGCTGACGAGCATCTGCTCGAGCGTGACGCCCTCGGGTTTGACGCGGGCGGCTATTCTCGAGAGCGTGTCGCCGGGTTTGACCGGACCGTATTCTTTGCTCTCGGCTCCAGCCGGGGCGGCAGCCCGCTTGACAGCTGGGACCTTTGCGGCAGGTTTGGCCTTGACCGGCGCGGTGGGCGCGAGCGCCTGCGATTCCAGCGTCCTGACCGGAGCAGCCGCACGCGTAACCGCCGGTGCTGGTGCGGCAGGCTTATCCTCAACGGGCGCGGCAGACGCAGGAGCTTGCGATTCAAGCGCAGCGGCGGGCGCCGGCACAACGGGCGGCACGGCCTGCACGATCGGTGCACCCGGCGTATATCCGGGCGGATCAATCAGCGCCGTGTATTCCCGCACCAGATGTCCCTGCGGCCAGCTCAATTCAACCAGCAGATCGATGAAAGGTTCGTTGACCGGACGCGTCGAAATGATCTTGACGTAAGGCCGGCCGTCGGAGCGGCGTTCGATGCTCAGGCGCACGCCGATCAGCGCCGGGCTGTACTGGACGTTGGCCTTGGTGAAAGCTTCGGGTGACGCGATGCGCACCCTGAGTCCGGGGACTTCTTGCTCCTGCACCGATACGAGATCGACTTCCGCCACCAGCGGCTGGCCGAGCGCGGACATAATGGTGAGTTTGCCCAACCCGGCGGCGTGGGCAACCCCAGGCAACACCAGTAAGATGAAAACCCAAACCAATGATTTATATGATGTTATTTTCAACGCCCACCCACTTGCAGTGTTCTGAAACAAGCAGACTAACGTGTTGATGTGCGCCCGACATTGACCCCGCCTGCGCACCGGATCGTGAACCACCCCTTCTTGAAGCGCAGTATGCCTCAGGTGGTGGTTCTTTTCTAGGGAGGTATAAAATGAACGTCCGCGTTCGCTTCAATCGACGATCGGAAGGCCGTGCGTGCCGACCAATTCCCCGCAGAAATGGATTATGGAAGATCTGGATTTCACCAAGAACGATCAGAAAGTCGCGAAGGCCGGCGACGATACTCCGCAGAAAGTAATTATTGAAGATCTGGATTTCACCAAACCTTCACAAAGCGCGATTTACGATCCGGCCACCGCGTTGGCGTTTTTCAAGTCTGCAGGAACCAGCGAGAGCGTCGCGCAGGGCAAAACGTTCTTCGTTGAACAGCAAAAGACCGATAGCCTGTTTCATAAAGGCGCAAAGATGTATCTGCTGGTCGAGGGCGAAGTCAAACTGGTGATCGGCAAGAACGCCATCGATATCCTCAACCCCGGTGAAATCTTCGGCGAAATGGCCCTGATCAGCGGAATGCGGCGCAGTGCGACTGCGGTGGCCAAGACCGCCTGCCGTGTCCTTTCCATGACGATGGGCCAATTCCAGCAAGCGCTGAGCCGCACGCCGGAATTTGCGCTCATGCTGATGAGCATCATGATCAACCGTTTACGCCTAACCACTGCGCGGTTGAGCATGAAGCAGGCGCTGCCGGCTTCCAGCAAGTTGCGTGAAAGCCGGGTTTTCGAAGAGGCAATCCTTACCGGTCTGCTGAGCGAAGCACGCGGTATCGCCCAGACGCGCCTGGCGCCAGGCGCGCCGATCATGACCGCGGGCGAGACCGGCCATTGCATGTACGTGGTGCTGGAAGGCCGCGTCGCGATTTCCGTGCAGGGCAAAGTCGTGGAAAGAAGCGGTCCCGGAAGCGTAATTGGCGAGATGGCGCTGATCGATCAGTCGCCGCGCGCTGCGAGCGCGGTTGCTGAAACCAGCTGCACGCTGCTGCCCATCAGCCGCAACGATTTCCTCGCCCTGATCAGGAACAAACCCGCGTTTGCGGTGGCGCTGCTGAAGAACCTCGCCGATCGGCTGAGGATCATGACGTCGCATATTCCGTCGAACTGAGTCAACGACACCCCCGGCTGCGGGCGCACTCGATACGCGGGGTCACCTTACCCCGTGGGGCGTGAGAATCTGGCGTATGGCTTTGACGTCCTGCAGTTTGTCGAAGCCCGCGTTCAGTTCGTCGAACCCGATGTGGCCGTCGATCAGGCGGTCGACCGGCAGGCGGCCTTCCTGGAACAGACGTATGAATCTCGGAATGTCGCGCGCCGGCACGCACGATCCCATGTAGCTGCCGCGAATGGACTTCTCCTGCCCGACCAGATCGCACTGGTTGAAGCTGAAGGACGCAGTCAGCGGTGGAAGGCCGGCGACCACCACGGTCCCGCCGTACTGGACGATCGCGTAGGCCGTGGTCATCGCATCGATGCTGCCCGCCAGTTCGAAGGCATAGTCGACGCCACCGCCCGTCAGATCGCGCACCTGCTCGACGCAATCAGCATCCCGCGCGCATACCACATGCGTGGCGCCGACCCCGCGCGCGACCTCCAGCTTGGCCGGCTCGAGGTCGATTGCAATGATCGTCTCGGCACCGGCCAATCTCGCACCGATTACGCCGTTCAGTCCAACTCCACCCAGACCAATGATCGCGACCGAGTCTCCCGCGCGGACTCGCGCCGTATTGACTACGGCGCCCACGCCGGTCATGACGGAGCAGCCGAACAGCGCCGCATCCGCCAGCGGCATGCCCTTGTCGATTACGACCACGCTTCCGCGATCGACCACCGCGTACTCGGCCATGCAGGACAGCCCCGAATGATGGCCGATCCGCTCCCCGTTCAGTGCGGTGATTCGACCCCCGCCGGCCATCAGGCCACCGGCCGCCTTTGCAATGCGTGCCCGCTCGCAGACCTGCGGCCGCCCCTCGAGACAGCGCCGGCAGCGGCCACACGACGCTGAAAACTGGAACACCACGTGGTCTCCGGCGCGGACATCGTCGATGGCCGAGCCGACCTCGACGATTTCACCGGATCCTTCGTGACCCAATGCGATCGGCACCGGGCGCGGACGATCGCCATTGATCACCGACAAGTCCGAATGACACAGCCCCGCACCGGCAATGCGAACCAGCAACTCAACCGGCTTGGGTGGCGCGAGATTCACTTCCTCGATGGACAATGGCCTGGACTTTGCCCAGGGGCGCGGCGCCCCGATCGTGCGAAGGACCGCGGCTTTGCATCGTATCGTCATAAGTTATCCTGGTTTGGTCACGGGAGACATCCTGGCGCGTGCGGGTAACGGCTGTGTAGCTCGACGACGCAGGCGTGCCGGCAATGACCCGAGTATCGACGGGGATGCTGCTCCTGCTTATCGGCGGGAAATCTGGTTGCCCGTAAGGAAGTATCTATAGGCACAGGAGTGCCGTCAATAGGGATACTCCTGCCTCGCGCCCTGTAGCGGCTGGAGGTCTCGAAACGACGAACCCTAGCGCCGCGCGACCGAAGCGGTCGGGCGCCCCTGGGTTCGCGGCTGGCCTTGGCCACTCAGGCCTACGATCGAGCCTGCGATGCTTTTCCCCCAGGCGCGATAACCGCTCGCGGTGAGGTGCTGGCCGTCGATGGTCGGCCATTCGCCCGGCCGGGCGAGAGCGGTCGAGTCTATATAGGTGCAGGGCGACACCACCTGCGACAGATAGTGGGACATTTCCCTGACGCGTGCCGTGGTCTTCTCATAGCGCCCGCCCGACCCCCACGGCGGCCCCACCCACATACAGGAGACGTTCTGCGCCCTGATCGCCGTCGTGAGCGCCCTGACCTTCCCGTAAATCCAGGCGTTGGGCAAGGTCGATTGGCCGT
>Ga0082335_1001640_pt1 | contig 45885 bp, 41 predicted proteins | sample Subgrocontami58m_FD_72375 | JGI IMG/M metagenome (GOLD analysis project Ga0082335, IMG submission 72375) | Subsurface groundwater microbial communities from S. Glens Falls, New York, USA - GMW37 contaminated, 5.8 m (SPADES assembly) (version 2) ...
GGAGCTTCCGTCGTCGCTACCAACCGTCGCTAGTTGGGCTATGGCTGGCAAGAAGCTATGACGGACAAGATGGCTGGCAAGCCAGCGCTTCAGCAGCTCCTTATGTTGCTGGAGCGACGGCTGCCCGCCATAGCTCGCAGAGCGACGGCGGGCGCATCTTGGTCAAGTGCTGGAGCTTCCGTCGTCGCTACCAACCGTCGCTAGTTGGGCTATGGCTGGCAAGAAGCTATGACGGACAAGATGGCTGGCAAGCCAGCGCTTCAGCAGCTCCTTATGTTGCTGGAGCGACGGCGGGCGCATCTTGGTCAAGTGCTGGAGCTATGGCTGGCAAGCCATATGACGTACGTGTACATCATCCGAAGCGAATCGTTCCCTAATCAGGTTTACACAGGTTTAACTAATGACCTTAGGGATCGGCTAAGTCGACACAATCGACTCGAAGTTTCTTCGACGTCAAGATACACTCCTTGGATATTGGAGTTCTACTGTGCATTTAGAACAAGAGAGGTAGCAGCTCAATTTGAGCGGTATCTCAAATCAGGATCGGGTCGTGCGTTCATTGCTAGGCACATCATCAAAAATTCGCCGAGGTAGCTCAGTGGTAGAGCAGAGGACTGAAAATCCTTGTGTCGCCAGTTCAATCCTGGCCCTCGGCACCATCGAGCTGAGCTCGATTTCGATCCGTGAAGCCGAAGCTCAGCTTCGGCAAAGCTCGAGATCAGCTCGATGAACCGTCCAGCTTAGCTGGAACAAAAAAGCACCAAGCGTTTGCTCGATGCTTTTTTGTTTTCTGTCTTGAGAAGAAGTGACCATAATGTTTTGGTTCGTGGTCGCAAACACCGTGATCTCGCAATCACATTTCTCAATAATCTTTTACTGTACTGATGAAAAACCCAACTCACTTCTTTGTCGTTTCCAAAATCAGCCACCCGTTCAATGACATACCGTGCGTGTTTTTTTGGATCAATCGTTTTTGGATCCACATCCCAAAACAATGACGCTCGTCTTGGCATGCGTGAGGTAACTTTTTTATGCTTCAGAACGCATTCTGTATACCACAAAACAACCCTGAGCCAGTCGAAAAATGCTTTTAATTAAGTGATTATTGAACCTGTCCACAAATCGTTAAGAAATGCCTTCCAAGGCATAATTATCATACCGCCAACATCCCGAGACCTTGCGTCCAATGAAACAATGATCGCTTTTTTTGGTTTATACTCTTCCCGAAACGCGCTCATACTTCGCAAATGCTGCGAGTGGACCTCCGGGATACCTTTTACTTCAAGAGCAACATTTCTATCACCAAGAATAAAGTCCACCTCAAATCCGGACGCGGTTCTCCAATAGGAAACCGGATACTCCAATCCCGAATAATGACTATGTGCGATAATCTCCTGAAAAATAAACTGTTCAAAGGCGCGGCCAAATATTTCGCCTCCTGCGGAAATCGTTCCTCGCTTAAGGAGAGTGTTGGCGATACCAACATCAAACAGATAAAATTTTGGCGCCTGAATAACACGCCGTTTTGGTTTCTTCTGAAATGCCGGCACAAAACGCGCGAGCAGGGTATCAACTAAAATTTGAAAATATTCCTTGACCGTCGGAGCGCTCACGCCGCATTCCCTCGCGATATTGGTAAAATTCACCACCTCTCCGTTGCAAAATGACGCGGCTTCAAGAAATCGCGCGAAAGCAGGAACATTTCGGGTAAGTGCTTCAGCGGCAATCTCCTCTTTTAAGTAATCTCCCACATACGAACGACCCAAAAGTTCTGGATGGACGGCCTGGTAATGCCGCGGAAGTAAACCGTGATTAAGCGCTCGCGAAATATCAAACTCTGGAATCTCTGGCGAGACGAGAGGAAAAAGTTCATACCGAAGCGCTCGTCCTCCCAAGAGGTTTCCACTGCCACGCTTGAGCTTCCGCGCGCTTGAGCCGCACAGAATGAATTGAATTTTTTTATTTACAATAAGCCACTGGATTTCATCAAGGAGCTGGGGAATCTTTTGCACCTCATCAATTATGACCGGGACGACAGGATGATTCGCGAGGAGTTCTTCTCTAAGAAATGATGGCCTCCGATTCAGCCGTTCAAATTCATCAGACAAGAGCAGGTCATAATATGGGGAGTTTGGAAAAAGGGTTTTTAAGAGTGTGCTTTTGCCGCTTTGGCGAGGTCCCCATAAAAAACAACTTTCCGACCCTAAACCCTTAAATTGCTGCAGTCGTTTATACATATGGTTTGTATTTACATGATATTCTAAATAACTACTTTAGTTTATCATGTAATATACCCTTGTCAAATCAATCAGCCGAGCGACCTTGTCCCCTCTTTCTTCTTCATTCCGCTCATCGGCAGAGTCACAAAAAATGTCGTGCCTTTGTTCTCAACTGACTCAAACCAGATGAACCCGCCAGAGTGGTCAACAATAGCTTTAACGATGTACAGACCAAGCCCGGTGCCATCCGTATCTTTTTCTCGCACATTGTCGGCGCGGAAAAGCTTGGTGAAAATCTTTTCTTGTTGGGCGGCGGGAATGCCGTAACCGCTATCGGACACCACGATCGCGATGCTGTCCTCTTTGACTTTTTTCCCGCCAACTTCATCTCCTTTCTTGGCAACCAATATATCAAAACCAATTTTACCCTTATCCGGCGTGTACTTTACACTATTGGACAATAGATTCTGAAACACTATGCGCAGGAGTTTTGGATCAGCGTTTATGAGCGGCAGATCTTTGGCGTACTTTTCACTCAACTTTAATTTTTTCGTTTCAACAACAGGTTTTTGCTCACTCACAACGCTTCGAGCCAGCAGGACAACGTCTGTCGGTTCCGGCTCAACGATAAATGTTCCCATTTCCATACGCGAGACATTCAAAAGCGCGTTCACCAAATCCACCATACGTTGATTCCCGTGATAAATTTCTTCCAGATATTTTTTCTGCTCAACGGTAATTTTTCCAGCATCACCGGCCAAGAGCATTTCTGCATACCAATTAATAGAAGAAAGTGGCGTGCGCAACTGGTGCGAGGCGAGCGAGACGAACTCGGTTTTGGCTTTATCAACGTCGCGTTCATGGCTAGCATCTCGAAACACGACCACACAGCCTATAATTTCGCCTTGAGCATTTTTAATCGGCGCAGCGCTGTCCGCCACTGGAATCTTCTGACCGTCTTTTTTGACCAGTAAGGTGTGGTTTTCCATTTTTGTCCCTTGGCCGGTTTTAATGGCTTCTGCAATGAAATCGTTACCGGGTTTTTGGTCACTTTCTTTAATTAAATGAAGAATTTGGCGGTAATGCTGGCCGATAACTTCTTTGATGGATAAACCGGTCAGCACTTGGGCCACGCCATTAAACAGCATTACTATGCCGTCTTTGTCGCAGGCCATGACCGCGTCGCCAATGGATGAAAGAATTGCTTCGTCTTTGGCTTTCGCTTCTTCAAGCTGGTTTTTGGCAACCTCCATATCCTCAAGCAAATTGAGAGTCGCCTTTTTGGTATTTTCCAACTCTTCAACCTTCTCCCTTGAATTTTTTTCTGCCACGCCCAACTGCTGATTGGCGGCTCGAAGCTGTTGAGTGCCCGCATCTAACTGTTGATTTGAAACACTGAGCTGCTGGTTGGAGGCCTTCAATTGCTGATTAACAGAATCCAACTGGCTGGTTCTTTCTTTCACTTTTGTTTCAAGGCCTTGATACGATTCTTTGAGCTTGACGACCATGGTATTGAATGCGCGAGACAACATCCCTATCTCATCTTTTCTGCTAACAGTAGTAGTAGTAGTAGTAGTAGTAGTAGAAAAATCAAGAGAGGCAATGCGTACAGCAGCTTCTTTGAGTATTACAAGCGGTCTGGCAATAAACTGATTGAAGAAAAAGAACAGCGCGACAAGAAATAAAAGGAGTATGGCTATACTAGCTCCAGTCGCAACTACAAGCACGCCTTGGGCCGCCTGCATATTCGCCAAATTATTGTCAGACAATGCATACGCCCTGGTGATGTTAGCCTGGATATTTTCCATTAGCCGTGAGACCAGCACTTCCTCCGACTCTTTGGCCAGCGCAAATTCTTCGGGATTTGACTTTGGTTTTTCATAGCTGGCTACCAGTCCGGCAAAAAGTGAGTTAACCTGCTTGCTGCTTTCACTAATCTGCGCCAAAAGAGTTTGATGCTCTGAATCATTCTGGAATACTTCGCTTTGCGTGAGTTTGGTTTGCGCGTCCAGTAGTAATTGCCACTGTGCTTTCGGTCGTTCTCCATGGAAACGGTAATAATCAAATATCAGTCCCCGCCGGGTAGCTGCTACTTGAACGATTTTCGTAGCAATATTAGTTCGTTCAATTTCCCGGTCTATCTGCTGTGTATTCTTGTAAATAAATAAACCAGCGCCAGCAATCACTATAACAGTGGCCAAAATGCCGAAGAGAAGTTTGGTTTTAATAGTCATGGCATTATATTTATCACCGGATGATGGTTACCGCCTCTGGCTTAACTGTTTCCAAGGCATCCATATAAATATAGTCAAAATAATTAGGAACTTCCGTCTTATCTGTCAGTTTGTTGGATATTCGCCAACGGGCTTGATTTTCCATTGTCAAAAGCAGAGTTTGTGTCAAGGAAATTTCTGAATTAAATTTTGTAAAGACGTTTTTCATATATTCGTCATCATATTTGAATTGACGTTGTATGAATGTAATAGTTTCTTCGTTTTGTGTTTTGATAAATTCTTCGGTCTTCACCATTGCCCGCAAGAACCGCTCTAAAGTTTTCGGGTTCTTGGTAATAAATCCTTCTTTACTAATCAGTAAGAAGGGTAATTCTTGTCCGCTTTGAGCCGGAAAACTGACGACATTAGCACCCAGACGTTTCTTGATCGATGAAACATGCGATTCCCAGGTAATAGCCGCATCAATCTCGCCTTTTGAGAGCGCCTCGATTATTTCTGATGGCTTAAGATCAACCGTCTGGATATCCTTCATCGAAAGATTGTTGTTTATTAAAAAAGTCCCAAGGAAATATTCTCCGGAAGTTTTCTTGGTTACACCGATTTTTTTACCCTCAAGGTCAGCAATGTTGTCTATCCCCCTATCTTTTCTTGCAATCACCTCGTGAGTTGTTTCCGATGTAGTTACAGTTCCTAACGCTCGTATGTCATCATAAATAAAACTGTCGCTGACAAAAACAAAGTCCGCGGCTGTTGCTATGTCCGCTTCATTTTTTAAAAGGGCATCCATAGCAAGCCTTCCTGCCTCAAAACTTTTTATGGTCACATCGAGACCTTGCTCAGCAAAAAATCCCTTTTCTTTCGCGATATATACAGGATAGGCATAATCTGGATATGCTGCTAAGGTAATTTTCTCAACCGGACCGGTGTATTTTGGAGCTGGCGTTGACGTCCCTCGCCACCAAACGAAACCTGCGACAACAACAATCAGGATCACCGCGATCGAAATAATTATTTTTTTGTTCATATTATTTTTTCTTTAATTCTTCTATTTCTTTTTTTAGTTCTACCATTTTCAACTCCCGCCCGATCATAAACTTATTTAATCTCTCGATCTCGCTCAATTTAGTATCCGCATCTAACTTAGATTGTTTCAGTTGCGCTTTTTCTTCTTCAAGTTTGCTCGTAGCAACTTCCAGATCCCCTAGGATATTCCCCATTGCCAACCGACTGGTCTCTTCTTCCTTTACTTTTTCCACCAAGCTGGTGCTCCCTTTCTGGATATTCTCTGCCATCTGGTTAAAAACCTGGCTCAACTCGCCGAATTCATCGCGGGTTACCAGTTTGGCGCGCGCCGTAAAATCACCTTTGCCGAGCTTTTGGGCCACACCGGAAAGTTCCTTCAGAGGAACAACAATGCCGATGCTAAAAAGATACATGGCGATGAGAATGACCAAAAAGGTGGCAGTGCCGGAAAGCAAATTTTGCTGTAAATAATCTCCGAGCGTCCCCAGCACTTCGTCTGTATCAATTTCCGTGAGCAATGTCCAGCCATTCGCAAAACACATAGAGGCGCCAAAAACAGGAATCTGGCGATAATCAAGATACTCGCCGGCCATCTCTTCGGATTTGGCGCATAAGCGAACGGGTAGAGTATCCACTTTCTGCTTGAACTGGGCATTGACAATAAATCTTGATTCGCTGATCATCACTTTGTCTTCATTGACCAGATACATTTCCATGGTTTTTGTCCTAGTGGTCCAAGTGGACAGAGCGCCTGCTTGCATTTGCGCTCGGCCTCTCAAAATATCCGACAAACCCTGGGCCTTAAAAAACAGCATAATGACGCCGATATTCTCAAGTTTTTCTTGATCAATGATAGGGGCAGTGGTTAGTATGGCAATATTTTTCTCGCCAAAATGAGTTTCCTCCACTATGTCAGACAGAAAGGCAGCGGCATAACGCGTGCCTCTGGCTTGAAGAAATATTTCCTCCATGGCCATATCTTCGCCGCCAACCTCGCTCCCGCGGCTGGAAGCCACTACTTTGCCGTTTGTGTCCATGATATGAATGCCAAAAATCGCCGAATCCAATGGCTGTTTATTTTCTAAAAGATGACGGTTCAAATCAGCTACCGCCGACCGGTCACCGGAGAGAATTTTATTAAGCTCTAGGCGGAGAAAACCATCCGAGGAAAAATCCACGGTTCTCCCTTTGAGTGTCTCCAGCCAGTTTAAAACCTGCCCTTCTTGCATATCGGCAATAAGGACCAGATTCTCCATGGTCTGGGCCTTGAGATGGTCTCGCGACAGGCGAAAATCAATCGCGCCGTTCACGACAATGGCTACGAGCGTCAGCCCGATGATAAAGAACAGCCGGGCGCGGATGGAATACGAGGAAAACAGAATTTCAGTAATGCCGATTTCCTTTTTGGCCCGTAGTAGTAGTAGTAGTAGTAGTAGTAGTGCGCCGGACAATAACAGAAGGTGAAAAAACCACCAAATAAAATTCCATTCCTGATAAAAAAACGGTACTATGGAGATAGTGACCCCAAAAGCCAGCGGCATGGGGAACTGTGAGGTAAAAAAATTCTGCTCTTTCCTGGTGAGCAAAATAAGGGTCAGAAAGAAAAAGCTAATTCCCGTCAGCCCAATAAAAATGTTCACGCTCCCAAACAGCGCATTGGCAAAAGAAGGCAGAAGAAAAAGAGAAACAAAACCAACGAGCAGTAAAAAAATTAATGCCAAAAGAATCTTGATCCGCGCCAAAAATATTTTTTCTTTGATTTTATCTGAAAAAGGAATAACCAGTCCCCACAGCACAAGTGAGGCTAAAAACAAGCCGTAATGCTCGGAAATATCAAAGAGTTCCTCATTGCCCCAGCCAAACGACGGTACCAAAACCGAATGAGTAAGGTAAAAAACTACCAAAATGAAACACGCTAAGGTGAGGAAGTACCAATTAATATCTTTTTCCTTGACACAGTATTGATAGGAGAAAAACCAAACAAAAAAGAGAGCAGCGCTAAAAGCCAGCATTATAAAAGAATGGGCCAGCAGGTTGTGGTATTCAATCCCGGCCAGCGGAGTTTTTAGAATCAGCAAAAGCGCGCCCAACGAGGCGGCCAGCAAAAGAAAGGGAATAAAGAATTTCTTGTACAGCATGATCTCACTATTTAATCAGCATTTTTTCCGGCGCCACTTTTCTCAAGGCATCCACGGAAATATAATCCAGATAATTCGGGACTTTGGTTTTATCGGTGAGTTTATTTTGGATAGCCCATTGGGCTTCATTCTCAATGGTTCGGATAATGGTGTCATCCAAGAACAGCCCAAATTGATAATCGTCCCAGACCGAAGATACAAAATCTTTTTCTAAGCCCACTCGTCCAGAAGCAATAGCAATGGCTTCATCTTTGTGGGTTTTAATAAACTCTTCGGCTTGGGTAAGTGCCTGCAAAAATCTGGTTATTGCCTCCGGATTATTTTGAAGAAACTGTTGGTTTGGCACAAAATAAAAATCTACTCTAAGAATTTTTCTAGTGGGAAAGATAACACTCTCGCCCCCCAATGCCTTTTGAGCGTTATAAAGATGCGGCTGCCAAGTAGAGATGGCGTCCACGGATCCTGCTGTTAAGTTGGAAACTAATTGGCTGGTTGGCAAATCCACTTTCTCCACTTCAGAAAGGTGGAGATTGTTACTGCTTAAAAACAGGTCGAGAAAATACTGACCGCTAGAACCCTTAGTCATGCCAACCTTTTTGCCGCGCAAATCCCCGGGCTTGGTGATGCCCCGATCACGCCGACCCAACACAGTAATTTCGTTATACGAAGAAACCATGGCCGAGACAATGGCAAAATCGCTGCGGTCAAAACTATTAAACATGACCGGTGTTTGGGCCACAGTTACCATATCCAGTCCACCCTCATTAAGCATGCTCGTAAAGGCGGCTCGGCCGGAGTCGTATTCTTTGATGGTTACGTCCACGCCATTTTCCGCAAAATAGCCCTTGCTTTCGGCAATCCACACCAACGTAGGCATCAAACTTTTTTCCGCGCCCAGAGTAATTTTTTCCATCGGGCCGGTGAATTTTTTGGCCGAATTCGAGTAAGTTTGATAGAGAAAGAATCCCTCAACCGCTATCACAATGACAAAGAGGGCAACAATAATTTTTTTGATCATACATTTAATCTGTGCTACTTCAGCCCGTGTTCTTTGAAACAAGCCATGTACTGTTTGTCGCTGTGAAGAATATGTTGAACCCACCAATCCTCAAGAAAGCCCATCAGATCGAGCGCAAATAACGTGCGCTCATTGATGTTGTCACTGTCAAGCAAGGCTAAACGTTTTTCAAACTCTCCCACCTTGTCTTCATACACATCATGCAATTTTTTGTGTTCTGCGGAATCCTCATAGTCAAACAGGTCGAAATATTTTTCCTCCGTGCCAAAATGGTATTCTGCATAGTCCGTCATTTCCCGCAATATGTTCATTTGAGTCTGCACAAAATCAGGCGTGCCGAGGGTTTCGTTCAAGCTGTTGATAAAACCAATAATCTTTTTGTGTTGATTATCAATTTCTTGAACCCCAACACTAAAGTCATCTTGCCACTCCAATTGTCTTACTTCTTGATGCATATGTATGAGCGACCAGTGACAAGCTAAGAATCTTTCTTCTTTAATTCTTCAATTTCTTTTTTCAACTCAATCATCTTGAGCTCGCGCCCGGCCATGGCTTTGTTGGCGGTTTCCAGTTCCTTAATTTTTTGCTCCAGTCCTTTGGTTTTTTCGGAGACAGTAGTATCAACGTTGATGGTTTTTTCCCGTAAATTTGATAGTGCGGATTTTAGATTGGCCGCCAGTTGGCCAAATTCGTCTTTCCTTAAACGATCGGATGGAACATCAATGGCCGCCATATCTCCCTCCGACAACTTTTTGAGAGCCGCGTTCATAATTCCAAGAGGCCTAAACAGCCAGCGGACTTCAAAAAATTGAAGCAGGAGAAAGACCAGGATAATTATGCCCACCATCGTCAGATTAAATTGGAAAAAGGTGCGGTCGATATTTTGAGTCAGGAGGACTTTTTGCAAATCTTCCAACGGCACGGTTATGACAACACTCCAGGTACGGCCGGGAAACACCGCGGCCGGAGCGTAGGCGGCAATTTTTTCTTTGCCTTCAAAGGTATAACGGTTCGTGCCCTTTTTGCCGGCGGCGACATTCTTCCACATTTCGTTTAGATCAGGACTCCGGCCGGTAATATTCTGCATTTCCTCGGACCAAACATTTTTGCCCATAAATTCAGTCCGGGGATGATACAAGATGTCGCCGTTATCATCATTAATCGCCGCGTAACCCTGTTGGAGTATGACCACATCCTTGAGATATTTATCCCGCAGGTCGTTGAAACTGATGGCCCCGCCCAGCGTTCCCAAAAATGTGCCGTTGTCATCAAAAATCGGGACATGGAAAGAAGTTACGGGACCAGTATTGGTGGCGCCGGCCGCGGGCGGAATAATTCGGCCTAAAACCGGTCTGTGCTCCGGGTCATCCATAATTTGTTTGAGGTGAGGAGCTACCTTGGGTCCGTCGGTGCCAATACCCGCACGATTATGCGAGCAGTCAAAAATTCCTTGGGCATTCATCCTGCCGATGTTAATGAGCTTCCCCCCGTATTGGAGAAACAGATCGTCAAGTTTCTTATTGCACACTTCCGGATCAGGGCTTTGAATTTCCGGCAATTGAGCCAGCAGAGTGAAAAGCGCCAAATTATTTTCCATTTCTAGGCGTAGGGTATTGGCAATGGTCTCGGCAAAAGCCATTTCGTGGTTTTGCTCTTCGTCGGTAAAATTTTCCACCAGCTGACCGCGTAGCACTTGAGTGAAAATGAGCGCCGCCCCCAAAATGAGCAAAAAGGTGATGATGTTGATTGAAATGAGAAGTGTTCTTTTTTGCATACCTTTTTGTTTTCAAAGGCCACCTTGTTATACGTACAGTAAAAAAACAAAAGCGGCCTTAACGACCACTATCCTTTTTTCCCAAAAGAAGTTTTACCTCTTCTACTACCTGACTGATAGGCGTATTCGCTTTAATCAAATACCCCACGGCTCCTAACTCTCTACATTTTTTTTCGTCAGCCTCTTGCCCTAAATTTGTGAGGACAATAACTGGAATGCTCGCAAAATTTTTGTCGCGTTTAAGCTCTTCGAGTGTTTCAAAGCCATTTTTGTGCGGCATCACCAAATCCAGCAGGATGAGATCTACTCTCTCTCTCTCTCTCTCTCTCTCTCTCGAGATATGCAAGCGCTTCATCACCGTTATAAACCACTGCTGTGCTAAATCCCGATCTGGTCAATTTGTCGTTAAGCGCCCGAGAAAGAAACTTATCATCCTCCACGATCAGAATTTTTTTCGACGTTACTGACATAGGATTTGCACTGAAGCCTATACGAAATCTCCCTCATTAAGACTCGATTTCAAATTATTATCTTGCGGCCTCGATCTCAGTTGTATCTTCCGATTCACAAGAACGGATACGGATCACACCGTTGGTTTCGCGCTCGAGGGTGTAGCCTGTGCCTTCCTCGCCAGCGGCGCTTCCATCATCCCACGTGGTAACACCGGCTGGAGAAATTGGTACGTCTTCTAAATATTGATCCACAAGTCCCGCAAGATTGATACATGTGGTATCGCTGGTAACAGTAGTATCGCAAGCGTTATCATCACAGCCTGCAGCCATGGCGCCGTCTACGATCATGTAGACACTCCCAGCAGTCGCGGAAGCGATCGCTGATAAATAGGTGCCATTGTTATCAACCTGATGAAGTTTGACGGCCGAAAGAATCTCTTGGACGTCATTTTGACGCACGGCATCGCGCGCTTGCTTAAAACGCAATGCGGGATCAAGCGCCACGAATACAACACCCACAAGAACTCCAATGATGGCAATAACCACCAAAAGCTCGATGAGCGTAAAACCCTGCTGGGTACTACGAGGATTCATACATGAAAACCGGTCAAAAAATTATGTTGATTCGAATACGTTCGTGGACTCATCGATCGAAACGCTGCGCCGATCGCCGAGCCAAACACTTGTATGTGAACATCGGCAATTCTCTTGAGGCTTACGCGCTCTGCCATCAAAAAACTCGGCACTTCTAGCTGCTTGGCTTGAGACTTCAACAATGGGTCTTGTGCCTCCACTCCCCCAAACACGATTATCCCAATTTTTCGCTCTTCTTGCTGAAAGAATACCACCGTTTCCTTCAAAGTTCCAAGAATCTTGTCCACAGTCGCTGGATCCAAATAGGAACCTACTTGCCGTTTCTCCGCCTTGGGTTTTGGATGAGGAATGGTGCGCGAGACCAAACTCGACCCCGTGTTGGAGTAAAAAGCCATGGTTGTCCAGGAATGCCCAACATCCACGATGCCAATAAGGTCATTGGTCTGCTTGGTCTCCTGGTCAAAACGCATCAAAAGCCGAAACAGCGATTTGGTATTCGCTTCCACGGCCTTCACGCGCAGGGCAGGATGGTCAACCGCCTGGAGCAGCGGATTTAAAACTTCCTTGTGCGCGACGTAGACTGTCGTGCGGATCTTCCCGTTCTCTCGACCCCCAGGAGAAAAACAAAGTGTGGCCTGTGAAAAGGGAATGGGAATTTCCTTCTGCGCGAAATCCCGGGCCAATGCGAGACGCTCCTCTCTTTTGAGTTTCGCTTCCAGAAGCATTGAATGTGAAAACACGCGCGACTCGGGAATGAGCAGTGTCGTCCGATAGGGCCCGTTTCCAAATCCTTTCTTTTGGAGCGTCTGCGAAAGAATGGTTTTGAGCTCCTCGGGCTTGACCACTTTCTCATCCACGACGATCCCCTCTGGAAGCTTGATCTCCTCAAGCTTTTTGATATGCCCAAAGATATTCACTTGAGCCAGCCGCAGATGATGGTCTGAAAGATCAATTCCTAGACCGGTGAACCATGAGTCAAACATATCTTATTCTTCTGTCCAATTCGTAATATCCACCGTCGAGCCGCTGACAGTCACGCCCACCTCGATGTTTCGTGTGAAATTGTCGCGTGTGCTTGCGACATCAATCGTACAGTTCCCACATGGCGCTCCCGTAACCGCGATCGTGCAGGTTGATTCTCCCACGGCGAGACTCCCTCCCGCATAGCTCGAGTTGCGCGAAAGTCGCAGCATCGCCTCCTCGGCACAGCTCTCGGAGGTCAGAAGCGCATGCCCCCCGGCCTCTTGTGAAAACCCGATCTCTAGATCATCAACCCCGATGAGTGCCGTGGTGCTCACAATCAAGATCCCTACCGCCAGAATGATGACCATCATCATAAGCGCCACGGCACCACGTTGATCCTTAGTCCAACGGAATGCGCAGGGTTGTTTGGAACGTTTGTTCATAATCGAAGTAAGCAGATCCAGACGTATTCACCTCTTCAAGCGTAAACTGCACCTGTATGATACCAGTGTCGTCGACTCCTGTCAGATTCGTGAAGACGAGATTTGTTACGTGAACGTCATCGGTGGTCAACAGAACGTTACTCCCAGCCGCCTCCTTCATCTGGAACTGTCCGTCATTGCTTGTGAGAGAAAAAATAGTCGGATCCACGCCTGCATCCACCATATTGAGTGACAGCACTCCAGGATCGGTCCCAAACGTCGACGCACCTGTATTGATCCCTTCTGCTGTGCGTGCCGCATGACCCAATTGGTCCTGAATCGTACGCGCCGCGGTGATGAGATCGGAGGAAGCAAATGTTTTTGCACGCGCTTGAAGTAAATGATTCAAGAACAATCCAAGCGTCGAAAGGATCATCCCAATGATAAGGATGTAGAGAATCGTTTCGATGAGCGTAAATCCGCGTTGCATACTTAAGGTGAGTAATAGAGCGTTACGTCTGAAAGAACTGGCGTGCTCGTTCCAGCCCCTGACAGATAGGCTTTCCACTGTATCCATTGTGTGCCCGTTGCGTTTGAATCCCTCGTGATCCAGGAACCAGACGTCGTGTACGTCGTTGATGAAGTACCGTCAGATCCTACCCATGTCGCGGTCACGAGGTTTGCTTGTGCGTTCGCGGTGCGAATACGAAACACGATATCGCCGGTTCCAGACTCTGTCCATTTAAGAAAATCCCAAGATGCGGATGTTCCCGCATCAAACGCTTGTGATGTGAAAGATCCTTCAGGGGCATAGCCACTTGGTGGTGCTCCCTCACCGATCACGAGAAGCTCTTGGGAGTTATGTTCCGTTGAAACGTACGCGTAACTTCCGCTAAACATCACGTCTGTGGCATCCGTGTTCAAATCCATTGAAGTGTCCAACACGGGACTCGACGGAGTCGAGATGTCCCAGCGCATAAACTCCTTATCATCTTCTTTTGAAGCGACATAAACCGTGCTCGTTCCATTCAACGAAATCCCGCTCACGTCATTGTCAACTTCTCCTGTGCCCGAGAGTGTGGGTGAGGTCGGAGTTGTGATACTCAAAACGAGCAGCTCTCCGGAAGACGCATCGGCGCGACCAAGCACGAGCGTGGAGCCACTCACGTCTATGGACAATCCGTTTTCAGATCCTGATGCATTGTAACTGGCGACCTCGATCACGTTGGTTGTGGTCGAAGCATCAAAGACCGCGAGTTCCTTACTATTGTCGTGGGTGGCGGCAAACACGTAAGTGCCACTTACCGCAAGAGCTGTCAGGTCATCAGAAAACTCTGTCGTATCGAGTGTGGTAGGACTTGAGGGAGTGGAAACATTTATGGTGTACAGTTCCGGGTTGGCACTATCCTGACGGCCCAAGAAAAGCGTTGTTCCAGAAATCGCGACACTCAACCCATCCTGATTCCCACTGGCGTTAAACGACACAAGAACCGTAGGGGATGTTTTGGTCGTCACATCAATAACCTTCATCTCCCCAGAATTATCATTCGTCGCAATGTAGGCATAATTTCCACTGACAACCACATCCTTCACATCCACTCCTGTATCCAGAGACCCAAGAAGGGTAGGACTCGAGGGGGTCGTAATATCATAAATAAAAAAGTCTGGTTGTACTCCACCGTTATCGGTCACAAGGTATGCATAGGATCCGGAAACATACACGCTGTCAGCATTATGGTTATCGACTTTATCCACCGTGGCAATAATAGTGGGTGTGTCCCAGCCTCCTTGTTGCACACGCATGACCATGAGGTCACTTGAGTCAGCGGATGAACCAACGTACACATGACCTCCGTACACCTCAACCGCCTCTGCATTATCACTCCCTGTAGCATCCATGGAAACTTCTTCGGCAAAGGTGGAGAGGTTCACAACGATGACTTCCTCTGAGTTGTTGTCTGTGGCGATAAAGGCAAAGTCTTCACCAGGATCGATATCGATGTCATTGGGAGATTCTCCAAGTTCAAGAGAGGACGTCACACTCATCAAAGAAGGTGTCGAGACATTCACCAGCGCGAAGTCGTAACTGGTGCCATCGTCGCGTACAACGTAGAGATTTGTTCCCACGAGATGCACGTCTTCTGCGTTATCGTTGCCAGTCATGTCCAGTGTCCCGACCTGTATGCCGTCTGAAATAAGGAAGGCGTACACCTCCTGACTGTTGTTACTGGATGTCGCAAAGACGTGGGTGGAGGAAGCTTCTAGATCGTTAAACGATGCGCTTACGTTTGTGGAGCGAAGAAAGGTTGGAGAGGATGGAGTTGTGACATTATAAAACCAGAGCTCATCATCACCTGAAGAGTCACGTCCGATCACGAGTGTCGTCCCAATGATGTCAATCGTGTTGGCGTTGGAGGCTCCTGTTAGATCAATCGTCGCAACACGAGCCATCGTGACGACGTTCACAATATCAACCTCGACCGAATTGTCTGCGGTGGAAATATACGCATAGCCTCCTGAGACAACGAAATCTGTTGCCTCCTGAACATCATATCCATCAATCTTCGTCGGTGTATTCTCGCTCACGTCCGACATGTCGTACGCCTCAAAATCATCACCGGCAGTGTTTATGGCAAGCGTGTACAAAACGTCGCCCACCTCGTCAAAGTACGCCGTCTCTCGATTCCCAGAACCGGTAGAATCGATGGTGTGCTGAACTTGCGTGTTATCCCAGTCGCTGTCATGTGTGGCGAGTTGTGCCTCTCCGTTTGAGGTTGTTGTGATGTCCGTGCTGTTTTGAACTCCAACGGTAAGGTCTGCGGTGAGGGTCTGCAACCACGACTGCTGTCCCCAATTCAACACATAAAAAACTGCGTCCAGATTTTTGGTGAGCGTATCTGTTCCCTGCCAACTCACGTTCACGGTAACTTTTTTTGCCGCTGTGTCGAGCGTTCCACTTGATGTGATGTCACTTGTAAGTCCACCTAAACGATAGACGTCTTCGATCGTGATCGTTCGCGTATACACCCCACCATCAAGCGAGTCCGACGTGCCAGCAAAATCATAATATCCAGATCCAGTTGAAAGTCCGTGAGTACCGTTCACGAGCTCTGACCAATCACGATCACGAATGGAGCGCGAAGCCTCGATGCCTTCCTTGATGTAGCCAGCCGCCACCGTATGCTCCATGCCGCGCTTGGAAGTTTGCGAGGATCCGATCAAGGTTGAAACAAGTCCTGTCCCAATCACCCCAAACAAAAAAGTGACAAGGACGACTTCTAACAATGTTGAGCCTTGTCTATTCATACATCGAGAACGTTGAAATACTCTTTGTGTCATCCCGACCGGAGGCTGTTCGACAGCCGAAGCGGAGGGATCACTCACGTTTTAACTTATGATCCGAGATCCCTCGGCTCGCCTGGCTCGCTCTCCTGGAGTCTGAGCGACCTCGGAGTCGAAGACGTGATGACAGGAATGGGAGTTTTGCAACGGTCTCACATCTACTTCTCAACTAACCCCTGCGCATTCACAGTGATCACTTCTGTCTCACTTGTCGCATTCGCGGTGAGGGTGATCGTGCCTGTGTTTGATGTCTCTCCTGTCAAAGCTTGAAACACGACGTCCGTCAGTCCTGAAACGGTTATGCCTGAAGGGAACGTGCGGACTTGATCATGCTGGGTGTCTCGCGTGGCATATGTTGCACCAGCAAACAAAGTCATGGTCGTAGCAGTCACATGCACTCCCCACACAGTGTCATGCTTTCCAGCAATGCTGAGAGCCTGTGCGCGACGCAGTGACTGCACAGCGGCTTCGGATTCTGAATGAAGTTGACTCTTGGGAAGCGTGTTGCTTGAGAGTGACCCAACAATCGCGGAGAGCATCAACATGATCGCGAGGACTATCGTGAGCTCGATGAGTGTGAACCCTCGCATATTAAAAATCTAGCCCTTCGGTGATGGAATAGATTGGGGTAAAGATTGAGAGGGCGATAAAGGCGACTCCTACGCCGATGGCGATGAGGAGCAGAGGCTCGATAATCGTGGAAATGTTCTTCGCTTTGATGGAAACCTTCTGTTCGTAAAACCGCGCTAGATACACGAGCGAATCCGCAAGGCCTCCTGAGCGCTCCCCAACCGCGATCATGCGCTGAACCATTTTGGGATAGAGCGTGGGGTACTCCTCGACGATCTGGGCAAAGCTATCGCCTGATTCAATCCTCTTGTGCATCACAAGGATCGACATGCGGTAGACGTAGTTGGGCATGGCCGTGGCAACGATTGAAAGCGCTTCTTGAATCGGAATGCCGCTCTGGAGCATCGTGCCGATTGAGCGACAAAACCGAGCACGATTAATTTCGTGGATAAACGTCTTGATGAACGGTAGATGCAGAATGACTCGATGGACGATCGGTTGCATCACTCTACGACGGACAAGCAAAATAAACGCGATGAAAAAAATGAAAATCGCCGGCGTCATCACCGCACCATATTCTTGAAACAACTTCGAAATCCAGATGAGCACGCGCGTACTCCATGGAAGCTCCACGTTCAACGACTCAAAGACACTGGTCATCTGCGGAAGCACAAAAGTCGCAAGCGCGAGTCCGATCACACCTGTGGCAATCACGATGATGGACGGATATAACATGGCACCCTGAACATTGCGTCTAACTTCCAGATCACGCTCCATTTGGTGCGCGACGTGGGTTAAGTTTTTCGCAAGAGTCCCCGAGCTCTCTCCCACCTTCACCGCGCTCACAAAAATCACCCCGAATTCTTTTCCATACTTTTCAAGCGCATCGCCGAGCATCTCGCCACCTTGCACCTGCGCGTTCACGCGCGTCAAAATTGCCCTCAGTCGGCCAGCAGATTGTTCCACCAGCACGGCAAGCGACTCTGGAACAGTGAGTCCTGCCTCAAGCATGACAGACAGATTCTGTGTCATGGTCACAATATCGACCGTGGAGACTGGCCAGAGGTTGATTTCTTTTTTGTACCACGGAGTTTTGGACATAAAACGTAGGTTACTCATTCGTCACACGCAGAACTTCCTCAAGCGTTGTTACGCCAATGGTCACTTTGCGCACGCCGTCGTATACCATGGTTGTCATCCCTTCTTTGAGAGCAATCGCGCGAATTTCATCGGCATTTTTTCGTGCCATGATCGCCTGGCGAATATCTTCGGTCACGTTTAGCACCTCAAACACGCCCATGCGTCCGTGATAACCGGTCTCATGACACACATGGCACCCCTTGCCTTTGTAGATGGTCATGCCGTCTACGGTTTTTTTGCCCGTAATTTCTTTAAGATAGGCAAGCACGTAAGGGTTACGAACCAGCAACTCTTCGGTAACTTTATCGATCTGCAAACTATGGATGCAATTTGCGCAAATTTTTCGCACCAAGCGTTGAGCAACTACGACGTTCACGGTGGAGGCGGTCAGAAAATCTTCTACGCCCATATCTTGCAGACGAGGAAACGTTGTTGACGCATCATTGGTATGGAGCGTAGACAGGACGAGGTGACCAGTCATGGCGGCATTGACTGCAATATCTGCGGTTTCCGAATCCCGGATTTCACCAACCATAATGATATCCGGATCCTGTCGAACAATCGAACGTAATCCTTTGGCAAATGTCAGTCCCGTTTTTTCATTCACTTGCGTCTGCGCGACTCCTTCCATGTCGAACTCGACCGGATCTTCAATCGACGTAATGTTAACATCCCGCTTGTTCAAAACTTTCAAAATGGAATAGAGCGTGGTGGTTTTTCCAGATCCTGTTGGACCTGTCACCAAAATCGCTCCCCAGGGACGCTGAATCATGTCCGCAATTTTCCCATAGTCAGCTTCTGAAAACCCAAGATTGGTGAGATTAAACTCCTGGCTCTTGTCCGCGAGCAAACGCATCACCGCTTTCTCGGCGTGCGTGGTCGGTAAAATGGAAAGACGGATTTCGATTTCTTCGCCCCACTGCGTCTTGTGACGAATCTTCCCATCCTGCGCCGCGCGACGTTCATCTGTAGCAAGGCGTGAAAGCACCTTGAGGCGTGTCATGAGGTTATCGTGAAGACGCACGGGGATTTTTGCGATGTCATGCAGTAAACCGTCCTGACGATAGCGGATCAGCGTGTATTCTTCCTCTGGTTCAATATGGATGTCAGAGGCTCCGCTCTGATAGGCGTAATTGATGATCGCGTCGATGAGTTCAATCGCGGTCGTGTCCACCCCAGTTTGTGCTCCCATTGTGTGCTGGATGATCGACTCGATCATGGCTTTTGGATCCTTCGCAAACAGATACATGTGCGCTTTCAAATCTGCCTTTGTCGCAAACACGTAGCGCACTTCTTTGCGCAGATACTTTTCAAGCAAAGAACGTTCGAGCAAATCTAGTGGGTCGTCGGTTGCAATTGTACAGATGGTCTGGTCTTCTTTGATTGGAAGTAGCTCATGGGTACGAGCAAAGACTTCAGGAAGTCTTTCGATCACCTCGCTGGGAACATGCGTTCGTCTCAAATTGATAAATGGCACGTTATACCAAACGGCCATGACTGCACCGAATTCCTCATCCTTGAGCACACCGCGTGAAATCAAAACTCCATCGATTCCAATCTGGGAAACTTCGGTCGCAAGTTCTGCTTTTTTAAAATCTTCCTCGGTAACAGCCTGTGAATCCACAAGCGCCTGATGTAATTGTTCCTTGGTGAGCATACGTGCAACCAATATACCCTACGACTTCGATAAAAAACAGTCTTCTCACGAAAAAAATGCGGCGATGAGCTTGAGTCGAATTTTTCGACTTTTCATACGTCCTTATTATAGTCGATTTCAAAGAAAAATACGCACGGTGTGTGCGTATTTTTCTGGTCGGGATGACAGGGCTCGAACCTGCGACCTCTTGGTCCCAAACCAAGCGCTCTAGCCTACTGAGCTACATCCCGATGGAGCGGGTGAAGGGAATCGAACCCTCCTCTTCAGCTTGGAAGGCTGACATAATGAGCCACTATACGACACCCGCGAAAACTTCAAAGAGCGAATTTGCCCGAAAAGCATAGCGTACAGAGGAGTTTTTAGCAAGCGATCATCCCTAACACCTAGGCTTTATAAATATCGTGATCGCCGACGGCGTGCAAAATAGCGCCATCCTTTCCTTTTTCAAAAATAATTCGCGTTTTGTAGTTTACCGAAAAGCTGGAAAATCCTTTTAAGGCTCCCCTAAGTTTATGCACTTTCAACGCTGGATGATTTGACGGATCACGAAACTGATCAACCTTGTCATAGACATCTGCCTGCAAATCTTCCGGAAGCGAACCAACCATTTTCACAAAGCGCGGCGTAAAAAATATGCGCATACTCTACGACAGAGCTTTGACCAACTTCTTCAGGTCGCCCTCCAATAACTTCCCCTCGCGCGCCTCCTTTTGCGACAACAAAACCGCATTGACAGCCTCTTCTTCACCCAAACGTGTAATGGCTTTGCGCACGACTTCAGCTTTCGTTTCAGCAAAACCGCTCTTCACCAGACGAGTGATGGTATCTTCGAGTTGGGAAGTCAAGGGAACGGATAATGTAGACATAAAAAAACGTAATCAAATAACTTACAATATGATAATATCATATGACCTTTAATCAGTCAAGGGGCGCTAGAGAAAAGACAAAACCAGCTCCTAAGAGCTGGTTTTATTTACCATCGTTTGGTACTCGCCGTAATCGCGATTGCGAGGGCATCTGCCGCATCGTCGGGTTTGGGAGGTTTGGGAAGGTTGAGGAGCTCTTTGACCATGCGCTGCATCGCGGCCTTGCCGGCGTTACCATCGCCCGTGACCGCCTTCTTCACTTGCGCGGGTGTGAACTCAAAAACGGGACACCCGGCTTGCGCGGCCATGAGGAGCGCCACCCCTCGCGCGTGGGCGACGTTCATCGCCGTGGTCGAGCTCTTTCCAAAAAAAAGTTTCTCGATGGCGACCGCGCTTGGTTGATGATGGGCAAACAAGTCCCCGAGGTCATTGGCAAGCGAGAGCAGACGATTCTCAAACGCGTCCCCGCTGGTTGTCGTTGACACGCCATAATCAACCAAGGACATCTTTGTCCCTTCGACGTAAATGACCCCGAACCCCATGCGTCCGTAGCCAGGATCAAGTCCCATGATGATGCGTGCCTCCATAATTAGGCTTTATAAATATCGTGAGCTCCAATCGTGAGCAAGATGGCACGCTTTGGAATTTCCTTCGTATAAATAAAAATGATCCGAATCTGATGGGTGATAGAAAAGCTATACTGATCTTTCAGGTCGCCTCGCAACTTATGGACTCGCAATTGTTGATGGTTCCTTTCATCCCGAAACAAAATGATCTTCTCCTTCACTTCTTGTTTCAAGGATTCCGTGAGACCTTTATATTTACGAATGAACGATGGGGCATATGCAATCTCCATACTTACGGCATTCGAGCGGCCAATTCATCGAGATCACCCGTCAAAATTTTCCCTTCTTCAACCTCCCGCATTGATCGCATAACTTCCTCAACAGCCTGGTCCTCGGCATACCGAACCAACGCCTGTCGAACAACCTCGGCCTTGTTAGGCGCAGCCCCACGAGCGATCATCTCATTGATGAACGTCTCGAGATTGTGCGGAATTGGGACGGAAATAGTGGACATAGTGGTATTGTATGAAATTATCATACTCCATTTTATGATCTCGTCAACAAAAACCCCTCGTTGCGTACGAGTGACTCGAGGTTCGGAGCTAAGCTCCGAACCTGTTCGCGTATAGGTTACCGCGTGGCACGTTCATGTTCGTCTTTTAAAAGCATCAGCGTCTCCTGTTTGAGAACTTTTCTGATACGAGAAAAATGCTCGTACGAAAGAAGCGTGTTTAAATCCTGCTGGATGATCGTATCGGTGATGTGCTCTGTCACGAAATCAATAAGATCGGCAAAAAACTGTGAGGTGCTTTTCTGTGTACGCTCGCGGATCACCGCCTCATTATACCGATATCCTTTGAGAAGAAAATGGTGGATGTCGTAAAGATCTCGACCGGCAATCGCTTCGTTCTTTTGGTAGCGATCCATGAGCGCCACAAGTTTATTCGCCACCATGGTCTCCAGGGTTTGGCATGTAAGAATACGATCGATCTCGTGAAATCGTTTGGGCTCGTAGGTGTTTGCCGCAGGTGGTGGCACGGTGACATCGATTTTTATCGTGTTTCTCTGACCCTCCGGCGCTTCGTACTTCAAAAAATACTGTGGAACGAGCGCGCTTTGGTCGTGAATCGTGAGACCTGCATCATGAAAAACCATCTCAAGCTGCGCTCTGACATTTGGAAGAAACGCGCGCTCCCCCACAAAGTCAAAATCCAGGTCAACGGAAAACCGATCCAGATATCCAAGCATCGACGCACAGGTTCCGCCTTTGAAGAAAAGCACCTCGGTGAGCGAGGCAACGTCGGCGATGCCACTCAAGACCCGGTACAGCCATGCCTTGTGCATCGCGTCTTGCGGGCGGGGAAGAATCATTTCATCCATAACGTTTCGGTGTTAATGGAAATCCAATGGCCGTCTGGATCTCACGCACGCTCTTCCAATCAATGCTTCGATCCAAATCAAAGTACGCGGCCTTGTTAAAATAAAGCAGGTCGGCAACCGCACGCTCTGTGGAGGCAATCCGCACACCTCCGGCTTGCACAAGAATGCCGATTGGTTGATGTAAAAATTTGTCTGCCAGGCGTCGCGAATAGTACTGGTGACCGACAATGGAAAAATGCGAACTTTTACCGCTCACAAGGGTAATTACCGGAATCTCTTGTTGAATAATCCCCGCCGCCCGCAAAACCGTCTCGGTGCTCACATAGGCATAACTGTGGAGCGCCTTCAGTCCCAGGATGAGAGGGTCAACCAGAGTCGGATCTTTAATCGAGTAAAATCCTTTATGAATGCGGAAAAGAAGACCGCGATCCACATAACGCTTGATCGTCGTGTGGAGCGTATTTTTGTTGGTGATATGCCAAATATTTGCAAGATCGCCACTATGAAACACAGCCTCGCCCAATCTGGCGAGTTCTGCAAAACGATTGAGATTCTTCATCTTCTCACTTTTTTTGGAACCGTAACCTGTACTCATATGTACAGGATAACATAACGCTCAACCTTGTCCATAAGCTCCTTTTTTAATCAGGGGTATAAACCCTTGTTTGCTTCGCCTCACTCGGTCGAGCTGAGCTCGACGCTCGCTTCGGCTCGCAATCAAGTTCCTGGAAGCTGCGAAAGCGGCGGGTGAGATTCCTGGGAGCGCACGACTCGAGTCGATCGTGAAGCAAGCTCGCAACCAAAAACCACCCTGAGCAAGGCCGTAACGGCCCAGTCGAAGGGTGGTTTTTCTTCTTACAGTTCTTTTTCTGACTCGAGGTTCGGAGCTTAGCTCCGAACCTGTTCGCGTTGCCGAACCAAAACTCATGCTTGGTCTTCTACCCAAGCAACTCCGGCCGCATCAAATTGCCGACGAAGATCGGCCTTGATCGCCGCGAGTAAATCTTCAAGCTCGGGAAAGTGGTTCGAGGCTTCGTCGAAAGCCTTCACCGCGTGGTCGGCATAGTCGCCATGAAACTCCTTGGGAATATAAGCCTCCACTCCATGCTCCGCGATGTGCAGGAACCCCTCCATACGGTCGAGCGCCTTCACGAACTTTGCCTCCTTGGATGTCTGAAACTCGAATGTCTCCCAAATGTTGCGCACCCAATCGCCGAAGGCGACCCCTGCCGTCAACTCTGCGATGGCTTCTTTTTCCTTTTCTTGTTTTTCGAACACGGCGCGTTTGCCTACCATGAATTCGTACGCGTCGAAGTCGCCCGTCTTGGCTTCCGCGAGGTCGTGAAGAAGAGCGATGCCGAGGGCTTTTTCAATATCGATATCGACTTTACACTCGTGACCGATAAGAAAGACCATGAGGGTGAGCCGCCAAGAATGTTCCGCAACGGTGTCTCCTTCTGCTTTGAGAGAAGCACGGAATCGTGGGGAGGCTTTGAGCCCGCCCGCGCGATGAAGAAAGGTGAGAAGATCTTTGACTTGTGAGACTTGCATAAAGGTTTTGTTTCGAGAGTGAGATGTTCTCCATGATACCAAATCTACTCAAAGTGTAGCTTCTTCTCAATGTCTTCGAAATATCTCATCGGAAACATAGTTGAAGAGCTCTCCCGACCGCACCGAAGTGAAGTCGAGAGAGCGAGGTTGGGGATCGAGGTGAACGGGAGGGGGTTACCCGTTCCAGCGCACGAGGCCGATGCACTGCCCCGTGGGCAGTTCGAGCACCAGCATCGGGTCGGGGAGCTCCATGCGCTGGTGGGTCTCCGGGTCTGGGACCCAGACCGTCAGTCCCCACGCGATCGGCATGCGCGCCGCATGGAGGATGTTGAGCACAGCCATTCCCCTGGGGGAGATCGGGTTGCCATCGTACACGAACGCCGAGACGAGCCGGCGCTTCCACATCCTCTGCTCGTTGTCGTGTACCACCGTTATGCCGCGCCGGTGGTACTGACCCGTATCCTTTACTATCAGATCACTGAGACCGATGGCCTTGTAGGTGAGCGGCTCGATGCCGACGGCCTCGAGCTCCTCCTTGATCTTGGCCTCGATCCTGTCCTTCTCCTCGTCGGAGAGGTCGACCGGGAAGATGCCCACCTCCATGGGCATGACCTTCCGCTTGGCCAGGGGCTTGGGCGCTCCGTCGTCGAGGAGGTTAAAGAAATTGTGGTCCTGGCCCGTTCGGACAACTACTACCGTGTCAGTCATGACTCGATCTCCACTTCTCACCACCTCCCGAACGACATTGCTCGAGGGGCGGAGTTGAAGGCCCCGACACTCTGAAGGACAGAGGCGAGGCAGGGGGAACGCGGCCGGATTACCGCGTTCCCGAGTCTGAAGGGGAGGAACTACTTCTTGTTGATACGAGCGAGGGCGTCCTCGCCCGCGAACGTCTCATTCAGGCCCGGGAGATGATCCCTGCACCGGATCGAAGAACGGTCAAACGCCCTTTTGACATCCATCCCCCCCTCGATGCCCTTGCGGACATCCTCCACGATGGCGTCTGCACGCTCCTTGATGGAGGCACGGACGCTTCCGTCCTTGTCTTCTCGCACCATCTGGGAGCGGAGAGTACGGACGGCATCCGCGTAGGTTGTTTCTTTTGCCATGTCATCCTCCTTCTGTCAATGCACGAACGGACAGTCCGTGTGCTTATTGACACAGCAATATAAACAGTTATATAGTTCCTTTCAATTAAGGACGTCCTACTTGTAAAATCTCCATTTACAGTATGTCTAGACCTTCCGGTACACAACTCTCTCAAACTCTCGAATACCTCGGCGTTGGAAGGAATGAAGCCGACCTTTATTCAATATTGTTGCGTTATCCTGCTTCGACGGTGCAGGAGCTCCAAACCAAAACTCCCTTTCCACGAACCATGCTTTATTACGTCCTCAATAAACTCATCGAACAGGGGCTTGTGAGTTCTGCCAAGTCTGCCGCCAAAACCACCTACGCAGCCGAGAGCCCTGACCGTCTTTATGACTTGCTTGCCAAACGCGAAGAAGAATTCGCAGCGCAGGCAAAGACGCTTCGAGAACTGGTTCCGACCCTCAAACAAAAACACCGCTTGGCGGGGAAGCGCCCAGACGTGCGCATCTTCGAAGGCATGGATGCCTACAAGAAAGCGCTCGAGGAAATCCTCATCTCCAAGCCCGTTGAGATCCTCGCGTTTGGAGACCCTGACCTTCGACAGGTTCCGGGTCTGGAAGCTCGGGAAACATTCGAGGGCTGTCGCCGCGCAAAAAAAATTCTGAAGAAGGTCATTCTCCCCGCTTCGCCTAAGGCGCAAAAGATGCTTTCGACTCGCCCCTATGACGACTTCACCCAGTTTCGATTTACAGACGACGACCCCGCCGTGGATCTTCTCCTGTTTGATGGTAAGCTGCTCTACACTACCTATGCCGATCGTGAACCCATGGCGATCTTGATCGAAGACGAAGCTCTCTGCACCATGCAGAAGCAGTTCTTCCACGAACGCTGGGAGCGATCCGACGACGCCACTCTCTCACGGTACTCATAACCCCTCTGCTATGACCATCTTCTTTACAGCCGCCGTGCGCGGTGGTCGGTCTCAACAGCCGTCCTACCAGGACCTCGTTGCGGTCCTGAAAACCTATGGGACGGTGCTGAACGAACACATCGCGGATGAAACGATTTCGGATTATGGCGAAACAGACCTCTCCAAAGAACAAATTTATCGCCGTGAAATGGAAGGGCTGTCTCAAGCGGATCTCGTCGTCGCAGAAGTGACCACACCTAGCCTTGGCGTCGGGTACTTGGTTGCAAGAGCGCTGGAGATGAACAAGCGCGTCATCTGTCTGTATCAAGGAGAGGACACCCACAAACTCTCCGCCATGATCAAGGGGGATCCGCGAACGGAAGTTCATTCCTATACCGACCCAAAGGAAATTGCCGCTTTCATACAAAAAACCACCCTTCGACTCCCCCTCGACTAGCTCGGGGTCGCTCAGGGTGGTTTTTCTTCTTACAGTTCTTTTTCTTTCTCGAATCCTTCGGCAACGACCTTGGTGTCCGCAAACGCTTCGTCAATTTCGGAAACAATCTCCTTATCGGCTACGCGGCGGGGTCGGGCTCCTGGCACGTCTCCAATGAGCTCGTACTGCATATCCCTAAAGCCGGTTCCGGCTGGGATGAGGCGTCCGATGATGACGTTCTCTTTGAGACCCTCAAGGCGATCTACCTTTCCGGTCACGGCTGCGTTAATGAGCACGCGCGCAGTCTCTTGGAAGGAAGCACTTGAGAGCCAGGAATCCGTCGAGAGCGAGATCTTCGTGATGCCCAGGAACAGTGAGCGAGACGTCGCTGCCCTCTGTCCTTTCCCGACGGGGTCGTTAGCATCCTCAAACGTCGCCTTCTCGATAATCTCGCCTGGAAGCAAATCCGTATCCCCTGGGTCGACCACGCGCACGCGGGAGAACATCTGACGGATGATCACCTCGATGTGCTTGTTGTTCACCTTCTGTCCTTGGCTGGAATAGATGAACTGGATTTCCTTGGAGAGGTACTTCTGCACCGCGTCCTGACCCTTGTACTTGTAAAGAACCTGCAAATCGAGGTGTCCATCGGTGAGGGCATCGCCAGCCACGACCTCGTCGCCGTCTCGGGTGTAGAGGGTGTACCCAGGTGGGATGATGTACTCGCGCACCATCATGGTGTCGTAGACAACGGAAACCGTGTTCTCCTTCTTGATCGCAATCAGCCCGTCCGCTGGCGCTACGATCTCCTTACCTGTGGACTTGCGGGCGATGAGCTGTCCCTTCTTCACCTTGTCGCCTTCTTTGACGAGGAGCTCGCCGGTCTTGCCGATGAGAGACGTGTCTTCCTCCACGCCCTCGTAGGTGATCTTCACGGTCTTTTGCCCTGGGCGGGTATCGAGAATCTGCTTTCCGGTTCCTGCTTGGATGATCTCGCGGCTCAACGTCTCAACCGTTGCCTTTCCAGACACCTCGGACATAATCGCTTTCTGTTTTGGATTTCGCGCCTCAAACAGCTCTTCCACACGCGGGAGACCTTGTGTGATGTCCTTTCCCGCGACTCCTCCCGTGTGGAAGGTACGCATCGTGAGCTGTGTTCCTGGCTCGCCGATGGACTGCGCGGCCATGATGCCCACGGCAGTGCCAAGCTTTGCGAGTTTGTTGTACGCGAGGTCATAGCCGTAACACTTCTGACACACGCCTCGCCGCAGGCGGCACGTCATGACAGAGCGCACATGCGCCTCTGGGAGCTCCTTGCCTGTCGCCTCAATCTCACGAATGTGCTCTTCGGTGATGAGCTCCCCCGCCTTCACGATCATTTTGCGCCCGCCAGGTTTCTTGATGTCCGAGAGCGCGGTGCGACCCAGGATACGAACCAAGAGCGGCTCGCCGATTTCTTCGGACTCGGCATGGGTAAGCACGACGCCCTTGTCGTCGCCACAATCTTGTTCGCGCACAATCACATCCTGCGCCACATCCACAAGTCGACGTGTGAGGTAGCCAGCGTTGGCGGTACGCAAAGCGGTATCGGTAAGTCCCTTGCGCACACCGTGGGAAGAGATGAAGAACTCCAGCACGTCATAGCCCTCCTTGAAGGAGGACTTCACGGGAAGTTCAATAATTTCTCCAGATGGGTTCGCCACCAGTCCCTTCATACCTACCATCTGGGTCATCTGACCCCAGGATCCTCGGGCGCCGGACTCAATCATGGTATAGGCCGGGTTGTCCTTTGGCAGCGCCTTCTTGGCTTCCACGGCAATACGGTCTTTGATCTCGTTCCACACTTTGATGATCGAAGAGTGGCGCTCGCTGGCGGTAAGAAGTCCTTGAGCGAAATACTCTTCGACCTCGCGGACGCGTGCATCTCCTTCTGTAAGCAGCGCTTCTTTCCCTTCCAGTTCCGGAAGGTTGGCCATGCCCCAGGAATATCCAGCGCGGGTGGAGTAGCGGAACCCGATTTCTTTCAGGCGGTCGAGGAACGCGGCGGTTTTCTCCGAACCGTTAAGCTCAAGATAGTACTTCACGATACCAGCGAGTTCTTTCTTTCCCATGACCTGATTCTTGAACGGGATCTCGGCAGGAAACTGCTTGTTCACAAGTAGGCGACCTGGGGTCGTGATAATGATCTCGCGGTCGTCGAGGCGCACCAAGCACCAGTCGCGCAAACCGATCCGACGCGTGGACTGGGCGTTCATGGCTTCTGTTTCGCTGGCGAAAATCGGCAGGCCTTCTCTCTTCTCTGGCATGGGCGTGACGTCCATGGTGAGGAAGAAAATGCCCCACGCGATATCTTTTCCAGGCGTCGCCACAGGTCCGCCGAAAGCGGGCTTAAGAAGGTTCTTGGTGGCGAGCATAATCTCGCGCGCCTCGGCACGGGCTTCTTCTGTGAGCGGCACGTGCACGGCCATTTGGTCTCCATCGAAGTCCGCGTTGTACGCGTCGCAAACGAGCGGATGAATCTGGATGGCTTTTCCTTCAATGAGGGTTGGGCGGAAGGCTTGGATACCCAGGCGGTGCAGTGTTGGCGCGCGGTTCAAAAGCACGAACGCGTCCTTGGTCACCTCTTCGAGGATGTCCCAGGTTTCCGGTCGATCGGACTCGATAAAACGGTTGGCGCTGCGGATGTTGTGGACGTACTCACGCTCGATAAGCTTGGAGATGACAAACGGCTTGAAGAGCTCCAGCGCCATCTTCTTTGGAATACCACACTGGTCGAGCTTCAGGTGCGGACCCACGACAATGACGGAGCGGCCAGAATAATCGATACGCTTTCCCAGCAAGTTCTGGCGGAAGCGGCCCTGCTTTCCTTTGAGCTGGTCGGCGAGGGATTTAAGTTGGCGCTTTTTTCCGGTGGCGGCAATAACGGTTTTGCTGTGGCGCGCCGAGTTGTCGATGAGCGCGTCCACCGCTTCTTGCAACATACGCTTCTCGTTGCGGGAGATGACTTCCGGCGCGTGCAGATCAAACAGGCGCTTGAGACGGTTGTTGCGATTGATGACGCGACGGTAGAGATCGTTGAGGTCAGAGGTCGCAAACCGACCACCGTCCAGAGGCACCATCGGGCGCAGATCAGGTGGGATGACGGGAATGGCTTCCAAGATCATCCAACCCGGCTGGAGCTTATTGATGTGGAAGGACTTGAGGAGCTTCACGCGGCGCAGTAAACGGTTGCGCTTGGTCTTGGTTGCGGTCTTGAGTTCCTCTTCCAGCGCATGCATTGTTTGCTCCACATTGATGCGGCGCAACATATCTTGCACCGCCTCCGCTCCAATGTTCGCCTCAAAAATGTGTCCGTACTTGAGGGACCACTCATGATAGGTCTGTTCCGAGATAATCGACATGACCTTCATCTCCTTGAGGTCCTCCATGACCAACGTAAAGTCCTCTTCCAACTCCGCGAGCTTCGTGTCGCGAATGTCTTCGAGGCGCTTCGTCTCTTTGGCGATGGATTTCTTGTCCTGCCCAAACTTCTGTTCAAGACGTCCGGTATCACGCTTGAACTCCCCCTCGATCATCTTTTCCTTGCTCTTCTTTTCCTGCTTCACCTGTTCGACGGTCTGCACCTTTGCGTCTTCGTTGACGTCGGTAACCAGGAAGCTTGCGAAGTAAATGATCTTCTCGAGGTTCTGGATCGAGACGTCCAGGATGGTTCCGATTTTGGAAGGCACACCGCGCAAAAACCAAATGTGGCTGATGGGGGCGGCAAGGTCGATGTGTCCCATGCGCTCACGACGGACAACCGAGTGGGTGACTTCCACGCCACACTTGTCGCAGATGATGCCCTTGTAGCGGATCTTCTTGTACTTGCCGCAGTAGCACTCCCAATCTTTGGAGGGCCCGAAAATTTCCTCGGCAAAGAGGCCCTGCTTTTCTGGTTTCTGGGTTCGATAGTTGATGGTCTCGGGCTTGGTGACCTCGCCAAAGGACCAGGAACGAATGGTCTCGGGCGATGCGAGGCGCAGTCGGATCGAGTCGAAGTCGGTGGATTTGAGCGATTCTTGTTGTTTGAACATACGGCTGTCGTTACGGACGTGTCGTTACGGATGTACAGATGGTACGGATATACGGATGGGGCAATTCTTTCCTATCCGTATATCCGTAATTTTCGTACATCCGTAACGATCTACTTCGACCCCTTTATTATTTTCTTCTCTCCAGGAAGATCGACCTTGTTCCCGTCTTTGAGCAGTTCCACGTCCAAGCACAGCCCCTTGAGCTCTCGCACAAGCACGTTGAACGATTCTGGAATATTTACTTTGCGGATCGGCTCGCCCTTGATGATGGACTCGTACGCTTTTGAGCGACCCGGCACGTCGTCGGATTTGATGGTGAGGATTTCCTGCAACATGTGCGCGGCGCCATAGGCCTCCAGTGCCCACACTTCCATTTCTCCGAAACGCTGTCCGCCGAACTGTGCTTTTCCTCCCAGCGGCTGCTGGGTGATGAGGGAGTACGGACCAATCGATCGCTGGTGCATCTTGTCCTCGACCATGTGGGAGAGCTTGAGGATGTACATGTATCCGATCGTCACCTGGTTCTCGAAGGCATCACCCGAGCGACCATCAAAGAGCGTAACTTGGCCAGAGCGTGGGAATCCCGCGCGCTCAAGCTCATCGTAAATCATTTTCTCTGGCACTCCGTTCAGAACCGGTGTGTTCACGTTGTAACCAAGCGCGTTGGCGGCAAGCCCCATGTGCACTTCAAGGATCTGTCCGAGGTTCATACGAGAAACGATACCAAGCGGGGTGAGGATGACGTCCACTGGTGTTCCATCTGGGAGGAACGGCATGTCCGCAACTGGCACGACTTTGGAGATGACGCCCTTGTTTCCGTGACGTCCAGCGACTTTGTCTCCGACTTGAATCTTGCGCAGGTCGGCGATCGTCACTTGGATAGACTCGATGACTCCCGGCGAGAGCTTGTCGCCCTCCTCTCGTGAGAACACCGTCACGGCCACGACTTTTCCGTGCTCGCCGTGCTCGAGGTAGAGCGAGGAGTCACGCACGTCGCGAGCTTTCTCTCCGAAGATGGCGCGCAAGAGTTTTTCCTCGGCCGAGAGTTCGGTTTCGCCCTTTGGCGTGATCTTTCCCACCAAGATGTCCCCGGACTTCACTTCCGCTCCCACACGAATCACGCCTTCGGAATCGAGGTTGCCAAGCTTGTCTTCGGAGACGTTTGGAATGTCGCCTGTGACGACTTCGGGGCCGAGTTTCGTGTCGCGTACGTCAAGCGTGTAGTGCTCGATGTGAACCGAGGTGAATCGGTCGTCTTGCACGAGGCGCTCGGACAAAACCACGGCGTCCTCATAGTTGTAGCCGTCCCATGCCATGAAGGCCACAAGACAATTTTGTCCCAGTGCGAGCTCGCCTTGGTCAACAGCAGAGGAGTCGGCAATCACATCGCCCTTCACGATCTTTTGTCCGCGGTTCACCACGGGACGCTGGTTGATGGAGGTGGAGTTGTTGGAGCGCAAGAATTTCTTGAGTTCGTACGGGGTTTTGTTTCCATGATCGTCCGTGATCTCAACGAAATTTCCTTCGACTCGAGAAATCTCTCCGGACTGCTCGGCCACAACCACGTGCCCGGAATCGCGCGCCGCGCGTTTCTCGGATCCAGTCCCGCAAATTGGCGCATCTGGCTTGATCGTCGGCACAGCCTGGCGTTGCATGTTCGTCCCCATGAGCGCGCGCGTGGCGTCATCGTGCTCCAAGAACGGGATGAGCGCGGTTCCAATCGAGACAATCTGTTTGGAAGAAACGTCCATGTAGTCCACCTCGTCCTGACCCACGACTTTTGGCTCGCCGAATTTTCGTCCACCGACGAACGCTTCGACGAAGTAACCGTCCGTATCGATCGGCACGGTTGCCGGGACCGTAACGGAACGCTCCTCCTTAAACGCGTTGATAAACTCGATCTCGTTGGTCACACGGCTCATGGTCTTTCCATCCCTTTGCTCCTTCACGACTTTGCGGTAAGGCGTCTCGATGAAACCGTAATCGTTGATGATGGCGTAGGAGGCGAGGTGGCCGATGAGTCCGATGTTTGGTCCCTCTGGTGTCGCGATCGGACAGATGCGTCCGTAGTGGGTTGGGTGCACGTCGCGAACTTCAAATCCCGCGCGCTCGCGGGAGAGTCCGCCTGGACCCATCGCGGAGAGACGGCGCTTGTGCTCAAGCTCGGCGAGTGGGTTGGTCTGATCCATGAACTGCGAGAGCTGCGAGGACATGAAGAACTCACGTACCGCGCCGATGACAGGGCGAGCGTTGATGAGTCGGCCTGGGGTGAGTGTGTCGATGTCGCGGGTGGACATGCGGTCGCGCACAATGCGCTCCATACGAGCGAGTCCCACGCGAAATCGTCCTTGGATGAGTTCACCCACGGCGCGCACGCGACGATTGCCGAGGTGGTCGACGTCGTCGGGCTCACCCTGTTCGATGTTGAGCTTGATGATCTCACGAATAATCATCACCAGGTCCTCCTTGCGGATGATGCGATTCTCTTCCTTGGCCACGAGCTCGTCGTTGATGTCCTGATCAAAGCGTAGATTGAACTTGTAGCGTCCGACTTTACCGAGGTCGTACCGATCGAAGTTGAAAAACATCGAGTGGATGAGGCTCTTGGCGTTGTCGGCCGTGGCGCGATCGCCCGGGCGGATGCGCTTGTAGACTTCGATGAGACCTTCGTCTTCATTTTTAGAAATGTCCTTATTCAGTGTCGACTCGATGTAGTGATTCATCGGGTGGATGTCGATGTCCTTAAAGAGGTCGATGATCGACTCGTCGTTTGCAATGCCAAACGCGCGCAAGAGCGCGGTCACAGCCACTTTGCGTTTGCGGTCGATCTTGACCCAGATGACATTCTTGGGATCCGTTTCAAACTCAAGCCATGCGCCACGGTTTGGAATAATCTTTGCCCCATAGTAACGGCGGCCGCGGTAGACGTCCGCGGTAAAGAAGGCTCCAGCCGAGCGCACAAGCTGGGACACGACCACGCGCTCCACGCCATTGATAAGAAAGGTTCCTCGCGGAGTCATGATGGGCAGGTCGCCCAAGTAGATCTCCTGCTCCTTCACGTTCTTGGTGCGCAAGTTCACGAGTCGTGTCTTCACGCGCAGGGGCGCTTCAAAGGTGACGTTCTTTTCACGCGAGGTCTTTTCGTCGAACTTGGGCTCATCGAGATAATAGTCGTCAAAGTAGAGCTCCAAGTCGCGCCCGATAAAATCGGTGATTGGCGTGACCTCCTGAAACAGCTCCTTGATTCCCTCATCGTAAAACCAACGATAGCTTCGACGCTGAACCTCAATAAGGTCTGGCACGTCCATGGCGTCTCCCACGGCGTTGCTGAACAGCTTTCGTTCCCGTGTTTTAACGGGCGTGCGGCGGAAAATAGGCATAGGTGACGAAAAAACAAAAAATCTTTCCTTTAGAGGAAAGTCCTTTTATAGCTCGCTAATAAGGGGGGTGCGCACCATCAGAGAAGAGGTCGTTAACCCGATTTCATGGTCCCACAACCGATGAGTCAGGAAATTCTCTTTATGTGCCCCTATCCTGGTTGACCGTTCTGCCGTATACGAGGCCAGGGGGTTGTCAAGTTTCGCTAAATTTAGCTAAACCGAACGTAAATGCAGGGCGATAGTAGCATGGGGTTTTGCCAGCGTCAAGGAGTTATCCACAAAACAAAAAACTCCTGAATCCGAGGCTGCGAAGAAGGGACACGACGCAGACAGCCTGGTCAGAATGTTTGAGCATGAGGAGAGAGATTTTGGCCGCTCAGCCTCTATTTCTTTCATTCCTCTTCTGTCCTTACTCGAACTGCTTCCTGCAGCTCTTGGGTATGTAATTCGTCCTGGGTGAGCTGACCCGGTTCGGACTGGAGGAGCTCGTTAAACAATGCTTGAAGTTGGGGCGTCGGCTGTTTGCCAAGGAGTCGAGCACGGAATCGTGCCAGGTGGAACATGTCGGTTTCTGAATTCTCAAGTAATGTTGTAATAGAATCGAAGCTTGCAGAATTATCGTGCAGACTCTGGGAGAGCATGTCGAAACGTTCTTGATAAAATGTTACTTCATCGGAAGCAAGCAGGCCGTTACCCCCGAAGATATTGAATGCATCGCGAGCGTGGTTCAAGCGAGTCTCCAAGTATGTAGAATGGTCTCTCATTTGTCTTTCTGATGGAGGTACTCCAAGAGAACCTATGGTCTCTCCGTTGATCTGAAACACCAAATATGGGTGAAAAGGATCGTTCGGGTCTTTACCGGGACGAAACTCCTGGATATGTGCGATCACGTCTGCGAGCTTAGTACGCTCACGACTGTCGGCCAGTAGACGCTCTCCACTGAAGTTAATGACAAAGTGGTCGGGCAGTCCATCAGCAATGTCGCCATAGCCCCATATGATCAAGTGTCGATACAGATCACGGCCAATGGTGGTAGCTTCCGGCGGGGTATGAACGTCCATGCGGAACCCATCTGGTGTATCCGTGACTGAAGTTTCATTTTCCGATCCATGAAAGAGAAAATGTGCAACGCCGTAGTAGGCGGCGAAGCGACGGCCGAGTTCGTCTATCTGCCGCGTGCTGATCCCCTCGACGGTCTGCACGGACACGCGTTCCTCCTTGTCCTTTTCCTTTCGTCGAGACCCAGGAGGGAACGGTTTGAGTGTGGCAGACGCCTTCACATCTTCAAGCTCTCGTTTGGCAAAGTCGGCGATCGCTTCAACAGCGGTTGTTGCCATCTCCCGCACAGTATCGACATCGCTATGAATGGCTTCCGAAAGATCCTCCATCGTCTCCATGTCCGGATCGCGGGAGCGGTTACCAGCATAGAGAAAGGAGAGGGCGACAATGGATGAGGCGACGAGTTTGGTCTGTCTGGGAGTGAACGGATAGAGACTCCCAAAAAGGGACTCGATGTTGGCCATGCCGATCAAAGAGGCTGATCGTTCTCCGCTTCTGTGATGGATTGATGGCGTCTTGTGCCGCAGGCGACTTCCGAACCACACATCGGCTTTGGAAAGGCCTCGCTTGAGCCATGCGGCGAGGCCGGGATTTTGAACAGTGCCATCTTGGGTATGAAACGATGCCTCCCCAAGTTCGATAGGAGACTCCGGCGCAAGTCCGAGAAGCCCGCGATTCTCGTCTTGCAGCGAGACGAACACAGTTCCCATGGTCTCTTTCGATCCCAGCAGTCGAGCTCGTCCCTCAAGAACGTGCCAACGATCCTCGATCTTTGCGACGGCTCGCACATGATCGGAGAACATCTGATGCGCGATTTCTGTCTTGGGGTCTAGTCCAACTTGTTCGAGAATTGTCGAGGCCGCTTTCGCGGTTGCCTGACAATTTCCTCGTTCGGATCCGGTGAACAGGCCAAGCATGGTGTTTTGCCGAAAGTTGTAGCGGCGAGCGTAGAGGCGCTTCGTGAGTGTTTGGATCATGCGCTTATCGCCATGACGCTCGCGGATACGCTTGAGCTTCTCCGTTAGCTTTTCCATTTCTCGCAGAGCTTCCTCGCGGTCAAGATCGCGAGCAAAATACGACTCATGTGTGGCGATGAGGTCAAGCGCCGAAACTTTTTCTCCGCGTTCCATCCGCTCCCGCATGTTCTTCATTGCCTGTTCGTAGGTGTGATGCGGAGTTGGAAAATCTCGGAGATGCTCCGGCATCGGCGGCGGTAACCATGCCTTCTCCTGTGTGGGCGAGATGTTCGTCGGTTGAGCCGTTCGTATCGCTCGATCTCGAGCCTGGGAGATCTCGACGCGGGGAACGGCTTTCCCCTGCATCCGTACGGAAGTGGAAGTGCTGTTTGGTTCTTTCTCTTGAGCTTCGCGCTCGACTTTTGGCGAGAGCGAAGCAAAAGAATCGCCGGAAGCACCGGACTCGACCGCAGAGAACTGAATGTCTCGTCGTCTGTCTGACATACCGCCATTCTAACACATGACGCGCGTTTGAACCTTTGCAGAGGTCTCGCTAAAAACAAAAAAGCTCCCACCCCCGAGGCTGCGAAGAAGGGACACGACGCAGACAGCCTGGTCAGAATGTTTGAGCATGAGGAGAGAGATTTTGGCCGCTCAGCTTTGCAGCGAACGACCTATGCTCGCGATTTAGATCAGGGTTGAATCGTACCGAACTTCGCAGCCTTGGATTCAGGAACACCGAGATTTTAGCAAAGATAGGAAAAGAATCAAGGTAGGCATTTCTCATCTGTGCGCGAGTAGCTCGTTGAGCGGCTCGTGGACAGGTGAAAAGGTGGGTCCAGAGAGAGGGGGCATATTGCACCCCCTTGCTGTTTCAGGGCTGGACCCAACCCCTGAAGTGTTTACGTGTTCGCCGGGCGATCCGACGAAATGGTGACGGTCCGCTGGTCGGCCGACGGGGACTGAACGAGCGCGTTGGCCTGGTTGGCCTGCGCCAATTCCTCGAGCTTCAGTTGCACGAAGAAGCCCTTGACGAGGTCGGAGACGGTGGCTGTTTGATCGAGGACTTCGTAAACGAGCCAGTCGCCAAACGTGCGGGCGAACCCCACGCAGAGCTTCTCGAGCTCTTGATCGCCCTTGCCGTCCTCCACCGTGCTGTCCGGCTCGTCCGTTGCTTCTTCCAGTGAGGGAATCTGCGGGTGCAGACCACCTCCGCCTCCGCCGGGGAGCGGCGGGTTGGAAATGGCCAGAGAACTCTGCCGCCGCAAAACCACGAACTCGTAGAAGGCGGGCTTATTGCCGCCCTCCTCGTCCCAGTGCATGGGGCGTCGACCACCTTCGAAGGCATCCAGCCTGACGGCCGCACGCTCGAGCTTGATCCGCGCCTTGCGTTCCTCCTTTGTAGGGTGGACCCGCGCGATGAGCCTGCTGCTGTAGATGCGGTCGCCGACCGCGTATCGCTCCACGCTCATGCTCTGGTAGACCAGATAGACGAGCTCAACGAGTTCCTCGACAGAGCTACCCATCCACGCCAGGAACGCGAACTTGTCGCGCCGCATTGGATCGACCTTGACGGCCTCCTCCAGCTTGCCGTTGAACTCGACGATGAGCTCGTCAACGTCCTGTGTTGCAGAGAGCTCGCGGATCTGCGCAAGCAGCGCGCACAGCTGCTCCATGAGGTTATCGAATCGCTCGCATCGCGCGCGATCCTCGCTGGCTTGGCGCTCTAGCTGCGCCTGACGAGCCAGCTCTTCACGCTCCTTGACGGCTGCGCGAGCGGCCTTGAGCGCGTCGCTGTTGGCCTTGACTGCGTCGAGCCGACCCTTGAGGTGCTTGACCGGATGAGGCGGCCGCGAGTCTGCGACTGGCTCACGCCGATCGTCTCGCGGGCTCCCACGACCCTGCGATCCGCGCGCGGGCGAGGGTCCAGGCCTGATGGTCACCCCGGTAAGGGAAGCGACCGTGCCTTCGCGAGACTTGCCGGGAACCACCACCATTGGCACAGGCATCGGCGCGGGACGTACGGCAGGTGATGCCATTACCACGGGGATCGGTCTGCGCCCACTCGAATAGATCGCTGGCGAGGGCTCGTCAACGCAGCCCAGGCTCTTGAGAACCTCGTACAGGCCACGGTCTGGCCGACCCTGATGCGCAAGGCACACCTGGCAGGTGGCCGCCGCAATGGCGTCCTGGACGTTCTTCACATCCTGTGGGACGACCAGCAGCGGAATCGTGCGATTGCCCACAACCATCTGGGCCTTGACTGGTCGAATCTCGCGACACTGGCAGCAGGTCGCTTGCACTGGCATCTGGGTCTTGTTCATGCGGCCTCCTGGAGTTGATGGATACGGAGATGTGCTCCGCCATGCGACCACAAGTCGCAGGGCGCAGCACGCCTCAAGAAAGGAGGAATCAAGTGTATCCTTGTTTGCTTCGCCTCGCTCGGTCGAGCTGAGCTCGACGCTCGCTTCGGCTCGCAATCGACTGCAAAAATTATCAGAAACATGGGTTTCTGTCAATTGTGATAAAATAAGGAGAGTTCTAAAGAAGTCGTTGAGTGACTGAGTCGTTGAGTCACTCGTTCTTGCGCGATTCACTCAACCACTCAACGACTCAATCACTTTTGCAGAGGACTCTAAGGTTATCTATGGCACGAAAAAAGAAACACTCCGCTTCAAGATCACACGCGCACAAATCGTTGTCGCTCAATCCGGAAGCCAAGCGCGGGATTTACGTGGTTGTGCTCCTTGCCAGCGCCGCGCTCATCTTCTTGTCGTACTTCCATGTTGCCGGCTCCGTTGGGATCTGGATCAACTACGCTCTCTCCTCATTTTTCGGACTCGACCGCTTTCTCGTCCCAATCGTCCTGATCATTATCGGAGCGACTCTCGCCTACCCAGACCGCGGAAAACTCTCCCCCTGGAACTACCTCGGGATCCTCTTTTTCTTCCTCTCGTTCAATGCCCTCTTGAACCTCTTTCTAGTGAACCGCCCAGAGCCGTTTACAACGAACCTCACGCTTGCCGGCGGCTATCTCGGCCAATTCTTGGCTACGCTGCTCTCGGCCTTCCTCGGCTATTGGGGATCCATCGTAAGCGCGGCATCTCTGCTGCTTGTCTGTGTGCTTCTAACGTTTAACACTTCCTTGCGTTCGCTCACCGGCCTACATTCCCACCTGACCGGATGGTTTGGCGCCTGGCTGCATAGGGAAGGTGGAGAGGTGGAAAAGGTGGAAGAGGTGGATGAGATGGAGGAACTCGAAGAAGAAATAGAACCAACAATAGATAAAGACGAAACGGAAGAAGAGAGCGACCACGAATTCCGAACGAAACCTGTTGCCACGCCGGTGCGGCATGAGACGGCACTTGTCTCGCGCGAGCACCGACTCATCGAGATCCCGCTCAAACTCCTCTACCGCTCACACTCCAAAGCCCAGCCAGGCGACATCGAGCGCAACAAAGAGATCATCGAGAAGACGTTTGGGGAGTTCGGGATCGATGTGGAGATGGGAAAAACGTCGGTAGGTCCTACCGTAACCCAGTTCACGTTGCGGCCTTCGCAGGGCGTGAAGCTTTCTCGTATTATGAGCTTGCAAAATGACCTCGCACTCGCGCTGGCCGCTCATCCTCTGCGTATGGAGGCGCCGATCCCTGGCCAATCGCTGGTGGGAATCGAGGTGCCCAATAACAAGGTGGCAACCGTCACGTTGCGCGACGTGATCGAGACCAGCGAATTCCAAACAAGCGCAACCAAGTCGCCTCTTGCCATTCCGCTTGGAAAAGACGTCTCGGGCTCGTGCTACTCGATCGCTTTGGAAAAAATGCCGCACCTGCTGGTCGCCGGCGCGACGGGCTCTGGAAAATCCGTGTGTCTCAACACGATGATCGTCTCCTGGCTCTATCAAAACGGACCAGACGATTTGAAGCTGATCCTTATTGATCCCAAGCGCGTGGAGCTCACCGCGTATAACGGCATTCCTCACCTGCTTGTCCCACCGGTGGTGAGCGTGGACGACACGGTCAACGCGCTCAAGTGGACGGTGCGAGAAATGGAACGCCGACTGGATCTGCTCTCCAAAATGGGCGCACGCAATATCGAGGGGTACAACGAGAAGTCCCAGGAACGCATGCCTCGCATTGTGGTCGTGATCGACGAGCTGGCGGATCTCATGAGCGCAAGCGGACGAGAAGTTGAGGGAGCGATCGTGCGCATTGCCCAGATGGCTCGCGCGGTAGGCATCCACCTGGTTCTTGCCACCCAGCGCCCCAGCGTTGACGTGATCACAGGCCTCATCAAAGCCAACGTCCCAGGCCGCATCGCATTTGCGGTTGCGTCCCAGACGGACTCACGCACAATCCTCGACCAATCAGGCGCCGAGAAACTCCTGGGTCGCGGAGACATGCTGTTCACCTCCGCCGACGTTGCCAAACCAAAACGATTGCAAGGTGCGTTTATCTCCCCCAACGAGATCGAAGAGGTGGTCAAATTCCTGCGCCGTCGTGGCGAGCCCGACTACAACATGGCCATCACGGAAATCACCAAGGCGGGAACGGTCTTTGATAGTTCTGGCGATGGCGATGACCTGCTTGAGGAGGCGATCCAGGTGGTGCTTGAGTCCGGCAAAGCGTCGACGTCTTTCTTGCAGCGCCGATTGCGCCTTGGCTATGCCCGCGCCGCGCGCATGATCGATATGATGGAAGAGGCTGGGGTGGTGGGGCCAGGCTCTGGCGCCAAACCGCGGGAGATTCTTGTTGACTCCTGGCCGCCAGGCGGTCATGTCCAGGAGGGAATTCCAACAGCGCAGAACGACTACGATGAAGCATACGAAAATGAGGACGAGGCGTCTGAACCATCCGTCCCATTGGTCGAATCCGACCTAGACGAATCCGCGGATGTTCCCAAGCCAGTAGACTGGGAACACAGCATAGATGAAGGGTGGCTTGAAGAGGACAAAGACGAAGACGTAAGGTAGAATCGACCTATGGCGTTCGTCATCCGAAAATTCGACTACAGTGAATCCTTAGGAGGGAAGCTCAAAGCGATCCGCACATCGGCTGGTTTAACGCTCGGCGAGATGGCCGCCAAGACGAAAATCCGAAAAAACGTACTTCATGCGTTTGAAACCGGCCAGTATGCCAAGCTTCCGGATCCGATCTACGCGCGCAACTTCCTCAAGGTGTATGTGAACTCCTTGGGGGGAGACGTCGCCTATTTCCTGGAACAATTTGAGGCGGAGTGCGGGACGTGCGATTTCACGAAAAACGCCCGTCTTCCACGTGCGAGAGCGCACGCCCTGCAATTTCTGGTGGCGAGCCGGTTCGTGCAAGTCTTTGCGTTGTGCTTGATCGGCATCGCGATCGTGGGGTATCTGGGCATCCAAGTGCGTGCGATTGTCTCGCCTCCAGAGCTTGTCGTCTTTGCTCCGCAAGACGGGATCCAGACGCAGGAGGCTCGTATCACCGTCACGGGACAAGCCCAAGAAGGCGCGCGCGTGAACGTCAATGGAGTGGACGTGCTTCTCTCACAAGACGGGACGTTTGAGATTCATGTCGCCCTTGAGCGGGGCCTCAACGTCATCGCCATTGAATCAAGCAAGCGCTACTCCAAGCCCGCAACGGAATATCGACGTGTGGTGCTTGAAGAAGACCGATCGATCAGCTTCGCGCAATAAAAGTGCCCGTTCCATACTAACCCTGGACACACAAGACCCACCTGGACCTTACGTGTCCGGTACATATAGGTAGATATATAAGGCATCACCCAGGTTTTCACCCAAACAACAACCCTCAATCGCTCCTCGAGCTACGGAGGGTTTTTGTTATCCCCAATTTGTCTGACAATTGTTTGACAAATGTCTGACAATATGGTTTGATGGAAGCGTAAGTCATGATCCCCTCTCTGCTATGACTTCTAAAATAAAGACGGAGCCGATTTCTGTTCGAGACTTCTTGCGAAATTTCGCGAGTCTTGTTTCAGGCACATCGTTTAAGCAGTACGTCATTATGAAACACAATAAACCCATTGGAATTTTCACGCCCTGGGAAGCGCAGAAGGAAGAGCTCAAGCAGGGATACCCGGGATCGTTTTGGGATTCGGTGAAGGCAAACCAATTCGCTGGCGATCCAGACTTAAGTCAACGAATAGATGAAATCGTTTATGGCATTGGCAGGGACTCCGTACCTGATTGACGCAAATGTCTATATTGGGCTTGCGAATAGAGCTGATTCACTCCATTCGCAGGCTGAAACGATTCTCCATGAGCTTACCCAACAAGGGAGTACGTTCATCCTATTAGACCATGTCATGCAGGAGATCTTAACGGTTCTTTTGTATTCGTCGCAAAATGTTCTCGCTGAATCGTTTATGAATGAGGTAAATGCTGACATGAACGTCGTTCCAATTGATACCCCTATCGAATGGCTCAGAGATGCCATTGACATGGCTGCAGAACGTAGTTTTAAACCTAAAATGTCCGCAATCGACTGGTTACTTTTGTCCCGATCAAAGGTAACGGGAACTCCCATTCTCACCTTCGACAAGCAACTCCTCACTGCCCACAAGAACCTCTCTTGAATTCTCCTCCCGCCCTGTTAAGCTACTCACACTAATACTCCAGATTGAATCCATGTATGGCAAAGCAAATCACCAAGGAGGTAGACACAGACGCCCGATCGCGCGCGGCACTGGACGCCATTTCCCAAATTAAACAGCGGTTCGGTGAGGGAGCGATCATGCGCCTGGGAGAAGCCAAGACCATGCAGGTCGAGGCCGTTTCCACAGGATGCCTGTCGCTGGATTTAGCCCTGGGCGTGATGGGGGTTCCGCGCGGACGCATTATTGAAATCTATGGGCCAGAGTCTTCTGGAAAAACCACGCTCGCCCAGCACATCGTCGCGGAGGTGCAGAAGTTGGGAGGTCTCGCGGCGTTCGTAGACGCCGAGCACGCGCTGGACCCCGAATACGCGCAAAAAATCGGCGTGAACATCGACGAGCTGTTCATCTCCCAACCAGACACAGGGGAACAAGCGCTGGAGATCGTCGAAACGCTTGTGCGCTCCAACGCCGTGGACGTTATTGTCATCGACTCGGTCGCAGCACTCACTCCCAAGGCAGAAATCGAGGGCGACATGGGTGATTCCCACATGGGGCTCCAGGCGCGTCTCATGAGCCAGGCTTTGCGCAAGCTCGCCGCCATTGTGAGCAAGTCCAAGACGACCGTCGTATTCATCAACCAAATCCGCATGAAGATCGGGGTCGTATTTGGCAACCCCGAAACGACCCCAGGCGGTAACGCGCTGAAGTTCTACGCCTCCGTGCGCATCGAGGTGAGGCGTGCGGCGCAGATAAAGCAGGGCGAGCAGATCATCGGCAACCGTACCAAGGCTAAGATCGTCAAAAACAAGGTGGCTGCCCCATTTCGCACCTGCGAGTTCGACATCATGTATAACGAGGGGATTTCCATTTCCGGCGACCTTTTGGACCTCGGCGTTCCCTACGGCGTCGTCAAGAAGAGTGGGAGCAACTACTACTTTGGCGAAGAGAAGCTCGGCCTTGGCCGTGAGAACGCGAAACTGACACTTAGAGGAAATCCAAAACTAATGAAAGACATCCGTACCGCAATCGAGAAGGCGATCCTCACTCCCATCGCGGAGGTCGTGCCGATTACGGAGGCAGAGACCGAAGTTGAATAGAAAATCTCAAAAAGCAGGGCGTGGCTCTGTTTTTTGCTTTCTATTTACGAAGACGCTATGCTGCCATCAGCCCCGTTCACTCTCATTGGGAGGTCTCGTGAGAGATCATCGAAAGCGCGTGTTCAAGGCTGGGCTCAAGCTGGAAGAAGCCGTCTCCGACGGCCTCGACGCACTGGGGATCCCTCATCGCCGAACTCCCCACTACGGAAGGGAGGACGTCTGTGACCAGCTCGACTTCGTCGTCGGGCGCGGAGGAGGCCGGTCGAGCCTGGAGATCCAGCTCACGCTGAAGTCCAAGAGTGGGCCGAAGCTCCGCGCCTTCGCCTACCGGGCGCTCACGACCGCCACGCGCGGCATCCGCCTCTACGTCGAGGTGGTGGGCTCGCATCGTCGCGCCGATCTCACCGTGGTTGGACGACGTGTCGCCGAGGCGATCAAGCTGATCGTCCGTCGCTTCCGCGACTACGGCGTGTACAACCTCCTGGGCGTGCGCATCCACGCGGTGACCGCCAAGATCGAGAAATTCGACCTTCTCGAGTTCTGCGGAGCGCATCTGCTACGGCTCGTGGAGCAGTGGCGGGAAGAACGTCGCCAAGAGCGTGCTCGCGCCACCCAGTCACGACAGACGGCTCGCGCGAGCAGGCCGCCGCCCTTCTGGCGAACTCTGGGCAACGCCCTGGCGCCCACGACGAACCCTCGCCCGATCTCGCCCTGGCGTCCGCCGCACGCGGACACACGTTCGCTCTTCGTCCCCCGGCGCCACTGCGCGAACTGACCCCGCAATGCAAAAGCCTCCGGCACACCACGCGCCAGAGGCCTTTTTATTTCGAGATGTAAAAAGAGCCCAGGGGGGGCTCTCGTGAGTGGGACTAGACGTCCCGACGTTCGGGGTTCTGCGCGCGCAGGGAGAGGTAGGTTCTCGTCATGCGCCCGATTGGATCGTGCGCACCGCCCTTGGACGCGTGCAGATCCTCGGCGATCCAGGCGGCGAGCTGCCACCAGACCACCGACATGATCGTCTCGTCCACGGGCGAGACCGTGCGGAAGACCGGGTGCGACGGGTTCAGGGTGAGATGGGTCACACCACGACCCTCGGTCCAGTACCAAAAGAGCGGTTGACCATGGCTACGACCGAGCCCATCCAGATCCTCCACGCAGCGGACATTGTAGTGATGCCCGTTGTGCTCGAACCCGTCCTCGCCCTGGAAGTCGGCCATGGCGTCTTCGACGTTCGCACCGAGCTTGCGCAAGGCAACGGATCACACGTAAATCCTGTGGAGCAGGTTGTTCTAACCGTAGAGTTTGGCAACCCGAAACAGGAAGAACTTCTTGTCTGTGACCACTCGCACCAAAGCACGAAAGCCTTTAAGTTTGGCATTGAAGGATTCAGCGGAGGCGTTGGTAGAGCGGTCTGGAAAGTAATTAAGGATGGTATCGAGGTGGTCGTGCAGGTAGTGTGCGACGGTTGTAAACGAGTCAAGGTGTTGTTCCTCAACCTTTTGAAACCAGTCAGTGAACCCTGTGTGTGCTTGCTCACGTGTCGTGGAGGTCTCGTAGATGTTACGAAAGTTCATGGTGAGGTTGTAGGCATGTAGAAGCTCTGGAAACAGTCCAAACAAAACAACCGCCCGTTCGTGTTGGCGGATGGTCCATTTGCTCTTGGGCTTGAACAAGAGGTAGCGACTTCTGGCAAGGAGTTGTTTTTTTGTATCCCCATTTGCGTAGACCTCTGGCGTGTAGCGTTCGCCCTTGAGCTTTGCTTGCTTTACCCCTTCGTTCTCTTCTTGAATCGCCTTCCAGCGTAATGAGACGCGTATCTCTTGGAGCGCTTCGCAAACAAGTTGTTGATCATGGAAGCGGTCTGTCGTGATACACGCATTGGGAAACGATGCTCTCACTGCCCTTTTCATGGATGAGCAGAAGTCGAGTGTCACCTCCTTCACCTCAAGGCGACGACTCAAAGGAATCTTCTTGAGAACATTGGTAATATCGTCTGCTTTTGTTCCCTCTACCATGGCAACCAGAGAACCTTTACCTCCCTTGGCTGCCTTGTTGGTGAGGATACTGTAGAGCTCACCGTTTGAGATACTTGTTTCGTCCAAGCTCAGGTGGGTGCCTATGTTGTCGGGGAACACAAGCCACTTGTCTGCATGGGATTTCTGGTTCCAGGTGTGGAAGTCACTCAGGTGGTCTTTGTACTGGCGTTCAAATGTTTTGGGTTCTAATCCGTTCCATTCAGCAATCAACGCCAAAGAAACGGCGCTTGTCTCTGCTCGCATCTTTTAAAAAAGAGGCGAACTCACTCGCCAGCGAGGTTCCCGGAGCGGTGAGGGGGATGTCGAATCGTGGGGGGCGCGCGCGACAGCGGCGGCGGGCGCG
>Ga0082335_1001641_pt1 | contig 45878 bp, 50 predicted proteins | sample Subgrocontami58m_FD_72375 | JGI IMG/M metagenome (GOLD analysis project Ga0082335, IMG submission 72375) | Subsurface groundwater microbial communities from S. Glens Falls, New York, USA - GMW37 contaminated, 5.8 m (SPADES assembly) (version 2) ...
GTGGGGATCCCGACCGCACCACGCACGCTGCTTTAGGGCCCGCCCAGGAACCACCGCACCGTGTGACGGCTGCAAACCGTTGCCATACGGCGCTGGCCAGATCGCTGTTACTCCCGGTAGCAGCAATGCTCGCCACCACCGTCTGACTCGGTTTTCGCTCGTCCCCCGGCGCGGCAGTTATTCCTGGGCGGGCCCTATGGGCGCAACCGGGGACACCGCCCGGCGACGTGTTCGCCCCGGTGAGCGTTGGCGGTCACTCCACTAACGGATGAAGACCGGGGTGCCCAACTCGACCCGCGCGTAGAGGTTCTCCGCGTCGCCGATGTACATGCGAATGCAGCCGTGCGAGGCGGCGCTGCCGATGGATGACGAGTTGGGCGTTCCATGCATACCGATGCCCGGCGCCGAGGTACCGATCCAGCGCGTTCCCAAGGGGTTGCCGCTGCCCGGCGGGATGGGACCGAGGCCGGCCGCCCACGGTGAGGACGGTGGGAACCAGGTGGGGTCCATCTGCTTCTCGATGATCTGGTAGTTCCCCGTCGGTGTGGGGTACGCGGGCTGGCCGACGGCCACCGGATAGGTGCGAATGCGCTTCTGCCCGTTGTAGAGCCGGAGCTTGAATTGGCTGCGACTCACCACGATGACCGGCCCGACAGAGGTGCGCGTGGGCGTGACCCGCGTGGCGGGCAGCGCATACGGCGTGGCGGGGTGGGCCTCCAGGAGGCGGGTGGCGAGAAACGTCGTGGCCGCCGCAACGTCGAGGGAGTAGCCAAACGTCGCGCGGGTCACCTTCGGGGTGAGGCCAACCAGACGGACGGTCGCGTCGCGGGCGGGAACGGCGACCCGCCCGGCCCGCCAGCCCAGAACGCCCTTCAGCGTGGCGCGGTCGATCTGCTGTGGCAGGGGAACATCCACCGTCGCACCGGGGGCGGGTGCCTGGGCCAGGGCCGACTGCACCGCGGCGTCGACATCGGCCCGATACCCCACGGCGTCAGGATCAATCTGCAGCGTCCTGCCACGGAACGTCACGGTGAGTGCATGACGGCGCGGCACCACGACCAGGGACAGGATCTTCGCGCGGGCGTCTGCGGCCGAGAGCCCCGACACGTCCGTGCCCGCCACCGACACCCCCGCGGGGATGGTGCCGGCGGGTGGGGTGGTCGCGGGATCCTGCGCCATGGCCGCTGCGGGGCCGACGAGCGCGATGATCAGGGCAGCGCGGGTGGCGATGCGAAGCGCGGACACGGGGCCTCCGGAGTGATGATCGACGGGTCGGGGGATCGTAGCGACGCCATCCGCCGCCCCCCGTCCAACTGGTTCCGCGGTACGGGGAGCGGTAACCGTGGCACGGACGAGCAGGAGCATACCCATGGGACGGCGTACTGTGGAAGCACCACGGACACCCCTGGTCCGGGCCAAGATACCGTGCACGTCGACCCCACCCACATCGAGACGATCATCGGCGCCGATCCCGGCGAGATCGCTCCCGTGCGCGCGGCGGTGCATGACCTGGCTGAGAGAGCCGGGTTCGCCGACAGGGCTGATGACCTGGCACTGGCGATCAACGAGCTGATCGCGAACGCGCAGGAGCACGGGCGGGCACCCATTCACGTGGTGGCGGACGCCGACACGTCCATGCTCGTCGAGGTCAGCGACTCGGGAGAGGGCTTCGACTGGGCCGAGGTGAGCCAAGAGCATCCACCGCGCCCGCACGCGCGCCGGGGCCGAGGGCTCTGGATCGTGCGTCAATTGGTGGACAGGGTGACGGTGGAGAGGTCGGCCGACGAGTCGGTGCGCGTGCGCGTCGAGCTCGCGCCCGGCGGCTGAGTCAGGCCGCGTCCGCCTGGGCGTCGTCGGCCAGACCGCCCACCCTCACGACATCGCGCATCGAGAGCACGCCCACGAGCTCGGGGCCCTCGAACACGAGCACGTGCCGGATTCCGTGCCGGACCATCTGATCGGCGGCGGTGTGAAGCGGCCACTCCGGCGCGGCGGTGATGAGCGACCCCGTCATGTGTGAGTCGACCTTCTCGGCATCCGGATCGAGTCCATCGGCCAGGGCCCGCAGCAGATCCCGCTCGGTGATGACGCAAGGACCGGGAAGGCTGCCGTCCAGAACGACCGCGGCACCGGTTCGATGCTGCGTCATGCGCTCCGCGGCCTGACGCAGTGTGTGCTCAGGCCCCACCGTCGCGCTCAGCTTGGTCATGGCATCCCGAACCTGCTTCATGACGCTCTCCCATTCCGCGGTCGCATGTCCCGGCGGCACCGGAAGGACATCGTGCCATCTGTGACGATCATGATCAACCAACCGATGTGCGAGCGGGCGCTAGACTCCCTCGCTGATAACAGGAGACCCTGGGAGGGTTGATGCTCTACGGACGTCGGCTGGATGAAGCGCTCGAGCACGTGGATGGCAGCCGGTATGCGCTTGTCCACGCCGTGTCGAAGCGCGCGCGCCAGATCACCCTCTGGCTCACGGCCGACCCCGCCGAGCTCCGGTCCGAGGACGCACCCCCGCCCGCCCCGGGTGAGTTGTCGTCACGCGACCCCGTCGCCCTGTCGGAGGCCGAGATCCTCGCCGGCGAGGTGGTTGTGCGCTGGGACCCGGACGGCACCCCCGAGGAGCGCGAGCTGCCGCAGGCCACCGCCTTCGAGGCCGACCCCCTGCTGCTGGAGCTGGACGACGACGAGGTGTTCGAGTCCGAGGAGACCGCTGGCGCCGTGACGGCCACCCTGGCCGAGGCCCTCGAGGCCGTCGCCTCTGGCGAGGCCACCACGGTTCTGGCCGCATCTGACGCCAGCATCGTCGGCCCCGGTGTCGAGGACGCGGACGACCTGCTGGACGCGGGCGACGACGACGCCGACCTCGTCGCCGACCTGCCCGAGGTCGAGGTCGAGGCCGAGAAGGAGTAGCACCCACCTCGCATACCGGGCCACCCACCCGGTACGCGAGGCACTCCCCCCGCTCGACTCTGGGCTACGGTGCGTCGATGAGCGAGGACGTCACCGTCGCCGATCTTGCACGTGACCCCCTGGTGGTCGCGCGGTCTCTTGTCGCATGGGGCCGCGGCGATGCCGACGAGGCGGTGCTCGCGACGCTCGAGTTGTCGTCGCGCGATCTGCACGCGCGGGCATACACCATGTGGGCGTGGGCCGGCACGACCCCCGACGCCTGCCCGGTCTGGATACTCCCGGTACCCGTGGCCCAGGCCGTGGCGTTCTCCCCCCGGGGCCCGGTTCGCGCCCTCATTCGCACGCTGCGAGCCGCCGTTGAGGCGGGTGCGGTCGCCGATGCCGTGACCGTGGGGGCATGGAACGGAATGGTGCTGCTCACACTTCCCGGACTCGATGCCGAGATCGCCCCGCTCGCCCTGCAGGAGGCGCATCCCGAGCCCGCGCGGGCAGTCCTCGCGGCGCTCCCCGCATCGGTGGAGCCCGAGGGCGAACCCATCGAGCTGATCGAGCCCCCGTCCTCGATGGAATCTGGAGCCCTCGCGTGGCTGGCACGCGGCACGTGGTCGCACCCCGTGCGCGTCGCGCTCACGCTCGCGGCGCACGGACAGCCCATCGACGCGCCCTCGTATCCACCCGAGATGGTGGCCGAACTACGGCGCTGGGGGCTGGATGGCATGCCGCCGCCGCCGGACTCCCCGAGCCTCGCCGTGCAGGACGACCCGTGTCCGCGCAGACGCCATGCGCGCACCGTGCTGAGGCGCCTGCTCCGTATGGGCAAGGTGGGCGTGCAGTACCACACGGAGTTCGATCACCTGTATCGCGGGGCTGCGCCGGAGGACCGGCGTGACGCCCTCGAAGTGGGTGAGGCCCTGGTGCGCGCCGGCCTGCTCGGAGAGAAGCCCAGCGTCGGCCAGCGGCACGTGTACCTGCGCCGGGAGGCCCTCCCGGACATCCACGCCCTGATCGATCGGGGGCAGACCCGCGACCGTGCGCTGGCCCGGGAGTGGACGGCCCCGGCGCCAGGGGACCCGCCCGAGGCGATCAGCGCGTTCCGGTTGATGCGGGAACGGTCACGGTCACCGTCGGAAGGTCCGTCACCACACTGAGGTCGCTCGGCGGGTCCGGCCCGCCATGGGCCGCATAACCCACCAGCACCCCCACGATCAGCGCAGCGACCGCGATGATGGTGGCGAGCAGGGTCGAGACCCCGCCCCCGGAGCGTGCGCGGCGACCACGTGGGGGTTCACCGCGCCCACGGGCGGTCGTCGGGGCCGCACCATCGCCGCCATCGGGTGTCATCTCGTCACTCCGTCGGTTGCATTTCGTGCCCAGCGCGCGAAGGCCGCGTCGAGGGCCACCGATGGCTCCCACGCCGCGGGCGTGAGCGGCGCCGTGCGCTCGGCCAGCACCAGGAACCACCCGGATGAGGATGAGTAGGCTCGCAGAAGGTCGCCGAGCGAGTAGGACGGCCCCACGCGACGCCGAAGCTCACCATCCACGGCGGCCAGCACCGCCATCCGTGCATCACGCTCGGGAACCTGTTCGGCAAGCCGGCGCTCACCCGCGTCCCAGTCGAGAAGCGCGCTCATCACGGCGGGCTCGACGCTCCTCATGAGGGCTCCACGGCACAACACGTGCTGGGCCACTGCGCGCCGCTGCGCTCCAGTATCCAATTCCCCACGGGGCTTCCACCCTCGGCCAGGGCGAACGCGAGGTGGGCATGCAGGCACTTCACCCGCAGCGGATCGCCGCCGCCCGCAATGCGATACCCGGCATGAAGCGCCGCGTGGCGCGTGTGAGCGCGCGCCAGCGGCTCGACCATGTCCGGATCGTCCTCCAACAGCTTCACCCCTCCATCGGCCTCAAGACGGCTCACCGCCTGCACCAGCGCACGGCACGTGAGCCAGTCACGCGTGGGGAACGGATGACCGCGTTCATCGAGCGGACGGTTCTCGATCACCGCCGGGCCGCCGTGCGGGCAGCGCACCGCAACACGGAAGCCCGCGTGCGGATCACGGCCGATCAACCTGCGAACGGCCGCGCGATCAGCCGAGGATTCCGGTGACGACTCCCCAGACGCCGGTTGCACCCTGGTCACCCGCGGGCTGCGCAGGACGTGGGTTGACCGATCGGATACCCCGAACGGCAAAGGGCCGCTCGCCCGGGCGCACCATTCCCAACTCGCGCGCGCGCGCCTCGAGCACGGCGGGCTCCTTCAGGGCACGTATCCGCGTGGCGATCGCGTCGCGCGTGTCCCGTGCCTTGATGAGCGCCACCTGGTGCATGCGGAGATCCTCCTTCTGCCCGAGGTAGTCGCGCACGGGACCGACATAGGCCACGCCGATGCCGACGACGAGCCCGATCAGAAGAAGTCTCTTGAGCAGCGTCCCGCTCCCGCGCGCCAAGGGGTTCCCGGTGAACCCCATTGGAAAGGGGGTACGCCACGGATGCCCGCGCTCCTCCCCCGATCGGCGCGACGGGCGATGTCATCATTGATGCGAGAACGCCAGCGGACCGGGGTACGAAGCCGCGGGCCCAAGGCGCTCCTCGATGCGCAGCAGCTGGTTGTACTTGGCGGTGCGCTCGCTGCGCGACGGCGCGCCGGTCTTGATCTGGCCGGCGCCGGTGGCCACGGCGAGGTCGGCGATGAAGGTGTCCTCGGTCTCGCCCGACCGGTGGGAGATGATGGCGCGGTATCCGTGGCGTGATGCCAACTCGATGGCCGCCAGAGTCTCCGACAGCGTGCCGATCTGATTCACCTTGATCAGGATGGCGTTGGCGACGCCTCGATCGATACCCATCTGCAGGCGAGCCGTATTCGTGACGAAGAGGTCGTCGCCCACCAGCTGCACGGTCTCGCCCACACGCTCGGTGAGACGTGCCCAGCCGTCCCAGTCCTCCTCCGCCATTCCGTCCTCGATCGACACGATCGGGAACGAGTCGCAGAGGTCGCACCAGTAGTCCACAAGCTCCGCCGGGGTCAGCACGCGACCCTCGCCATCCAGGTGGTAGGCGCCATCGCGGTAGATCTCGGTCGCCGCGGGGTCGAGGGCGATCGCGATGTCCTCGCCGGGGCGATAACCCGCACCCGTGATGGCCTCCATGACCACGTCAAGGGCGGCGCGGTTGCTGGGCAGGTCGGGCGCAAAGCCGCCCTCATCGCCCACGCCCGTCACCAGGCCACGGTCACGCAGCACCACCTTGAGCGCCTGGTACACCTCGGAGCCCATCCGAAGCGCCTCGGCGAAGGTGCGCGCGCCGACGGGCGCCACCATGAACTCCTGGAAGTCGACGGAGTTATCCGCGTGGACGCCACCGTTCAGGATGTTCATCAGCGGCACGGGCATGCGGTGGGCGCGGGCTCCGCCGATGTAGCGGAACAGCGGCAGGCCAGCATCCGTGGCCGCGGCCTGTGCCACGGCAAGCGAGCATCCCAGGATCGCATTCGCCCCCAGGCGACCCTTGTTGAGGGTGCCATCAAGCTCCGTCATGGTGCGATCGACGGTGGACTGATCATCGGCCTCCAACCCCACGAGGGCGGCGAACAGCTCATCCTCGACGTTGGCCACGGCCTTCAGCACGCCCTTGCCACCGTAGGCGGACGGCTCGCCATCACGCAGCTCCACGGCCTCGTGGGTACCGGTACTCGCGCCCGACGGCACCGCGGCGCGACCAATCGCGCCGGTCGAGAGCTCAACCTCCACCTCAACGGTCGGCTGACCCCGGGAGTCAAGGATCTGCCGGGCGTGAACGCGTGTGATCTGGGCCATTGGACTGTCCGGTTCGAGGTGGCGTGTGCCGGGCGAGTCTACGGGCGCGCGGCGATGTCCGTCCCGCCGAAGGCCCCGTCAATCGGCCCAATTCACCCCTCGGTGCGGAAGCGGGAATACCAGGTGAACTGCTCCGCGGGCGACAGTGCCTCGAAGTCGACACCGGAGAGAGCTGCCAGGCGCGCCGCGCCCTCGACCCGCCCTCGAAAGCGGGCGGCAGCAGCGCGCACCGACATCTCCGGATCCACCCCGGCAGAGCGCGCCACCGCCACCGCCGCGAAGATCACGTCGCCGACCTCATGAGCACCCGGGTCGGCCCGCACCTCGGCGACCTCCTCGTCCAGCTTCGCGAGCGCGGCAGCCAGGTCGGGGAACGCAAATCCCACCCCCGCCGCGCGCTTCTGGGTCTTCGCCGCCAGGGCCAACCCGGGAAGACCGAGCGGCAGCTCGTGGAAGATCCCCTCGTCGGAGCGCTCCTCGCGCTTGCGCGACTCCCATACGTCGACGGCGGCCGTGGCATCCGCGGCCGCCACGTCGCCGTACACGTGTGGATGCCGACTGATCAACTTGTCGGCCTGCCCGCGCGCCACCGAGCCGAGATCGGCGTGTCCATCCTCCTCGAGCAGGCCGGCCAGGAAGACTGACTGAAACAGCAGGTCGCCGATCTCATCCGCCTGGTGTGCGGGGTCGCCATCCGCGACGGCCTCGGCCACCTCAAAGGCCTCCTCCACCGTGTGCGGAACGATGGTCGCCGCAGTCTGGACGCGGTCCCAGGGGCACTCCGCGCGCAGGCGAGTCGCGACGGCCACGAGTTCTGCCACGCGCGCGCCGATCGCACGGGCCCTCAGCGCATCCCGGGCCGGAACGGTATGTGCGTCCGGCAGGGCGACCGCAATCGCGTGGGCCAACGGATCCGGGGCGACCACGATGGCACCGGAGGGGATCTCGGCGGGGTCGTCGGGAAGAGGCTCCGCGTTCACCTGCAGCAGTGCCGCGACCCCGGCTTCCAGCACCGGGGCGAGCACGACGCCGGGCGCCTGGGCCCGGATGGCCTCGAGGGCCGAGGCGGGAACCGCATCCCGAGCACCCGGCCCGAGGGCGATCACCCGGATCACCGAACCCCTACCCGGTGGTGGTGGGTGCGCGTGATGCGGACGCGGGGACCGCTGCGGGAGCGGCAGCGGACTGCGGCTTCAGGGAGTCATCCGCGTACGTGGTGCGCGACCTCCACTCGGCGAGGACCTTGTCACGCCACTTCGTGGTCGCCTCGTTGCGCTTCACCTGCAACTGCTGCTGGATGATGCCCTTCTCCGCCTCCGCACACGGCACCGTGTGTGCCGGAGTGACCGTCACGGTGATGATGTGGTAGCCGAACTGGGTCTTGACCGGCTGCGAGATCTCGCCGTTGCCCAGCGCGAAGGCCACCTTCTCGAACTCGGGAACCAGGGTCCCCTTGGTGATGACGCCCAGACTGCCGCCCTGCGACTTCGAGCCGGGGTCGGTGGAGTACTTCGCCGCGAGCGCGGCGAAGTTCGACGTCGTCACCTCGGCCCGGATGCGATCCGCCTCGGCCTTGGTCTTGACGAGGATGTGGGAGGCCTCACGGCTGGCGGGCTTCCTGAACTCCAGCGGATGAGCCGCGCAGTAGGCGAGGGCCTGGGCGGGGGTGACGCGGATACCGCGGGTCACCCGGGCCACCAGCTTGGGCTGCTGCAGGTTGGTTCGCACGATGCGCCGGGCATCCTCGACCGTGAGATCCGACGTCTTCAGGAACGCATCGAACTTCTTCTGGTCGCCGCCGAAGTTCGTCTTCACGACGCGCGTCAGGTCCGCCGAGACCTGGGCATCGGTGACACGGCAGGGCGTGCCGCACTTCTCGGCCTCGAAGCCGACGATCCTCTGGAATATCAACTGCTCGAGCGCCTGACTGCGCAGGGCGTTGTACTGATCGCTGCCGTCGGCGGGGAATGTCTGCTTCTGCTGTTCGGCCGCCGCCTTCTGCTGGGCGATCGCGCGATCGAGCTCCGCGGCGGGGATCTGCGCATCGCCGACCTGCGCCACGGAACCGCTCGGCACGCCTCCGCCGCAGGCGGACAAACCGATGACGAGCGCAATTGCACCCGTTGCGATGGCGCCGATGGTCATGTGGGAGGCCCTCAACACGACGCTGGACTGTAGCACCGCGCCACAGCGTCCGGCTCGGTGCGGATGTCACGCGAGGGGGGCCTGAGAACCCGTTTCAGAATGGCAGCCACGACCGTCTGCGCGCGGCGAATCATCGCGATGCGGTGTCCTCGGTCGGGGTGATGCCCTGAGGGGTCACACCCTCCCTGCGTCCGTGCCTCGCGGGATCCTCGCGGCAGGCCGACCGCGGTCCATTCCGAAACGGGTTCTTACTCGGCGTCATCGCCGGGGGGTGTGATGCCATCTCGGCGACCGCGCCGTCCCCGGTGGAGCCGAAGGCGACGCTCCTCGATGAGCACCCGATAGTCGATGTGGATCACCAGCAGCAGCACGCCCACGACGATGGCCACCGCCACTGCCACCGACCATGGACCGATGACGCCGCGCAGTTGATCCGCGAGCGCCGAGGCGGCCAGGCTGGCTCCTCCCACGCTGATGATGTAGCCGACGAGGCGGCCGATGAAGACCGATGCCCCCACGAGCCAGAGCGGCACACGCACCAGACCGGCCACCACGAACAGCACACCCGCGGGCGGGGGCGACGCCGCGAGCAGCACGCCCACGCCCACTGTTCCCGCCGCATTCTCAAGGCGCTCATGGAGGTACTCCAGGTTGCTCCGTGACCACGAGCCGAGCATGCGGTGCCCGGCCACCCGCGACACGGCCACGAGGCCGATGCGACCGACGGCCGTTCCGACAGCGCCCACCAGGATCGCCATCGGGATCGAGAGGTTGTACTCGACGACCATGTAGGCCACCACGATCCACGAGGGGAACAGCGGCAGGGGGATGAGTGCGAAGCCGCTGGTGACGGCGATCAGGACGAGGTAGGTCACGCCACCTCGGCCACGGGGCGTCGCACGGCGTCAAGTGCCGCCGATGCCGCATCCACGCGCTCCACGGGCGACGGAGGCGCCGGCACGCTGATCAGTCGGTCCGTCGTGGAGTAGAGCGCGCCCGTAATGGCCTCGCGCAGTGCACGCATATCGTGGGAATCGAGGTCCAGCGGTCCGATCACCACGCGCCCCCCACGCGCAACCGCCTGCCGCGCACCCGCCGCACGCATGCGGATACGCAGCCCCTGCACCCCGATGAGTGCCTCGACCGGCGGCGGACGCTCGCCGAAGCGGTCGACCATCTCCGACGCAAGGCGGCTGAGCGCCTCCTGATCGGGAGCAAGGGCGATGCGGCGGTGCAGATCCACCTTGGCCGCCTCGAACGGCACGTAATCGGCCGGGATGTAGGCCGATACCGGGATGTCAACGCGCACCTCCTGCTCGGGCACGGGATCGCCGCGCCCGGCGGCGATGGCCTCCTGCAACATCTCCACGTACATCTCAAATCCCACGGCCGCTACGTGCCCGCTCTGCTCATCGCCCAGCAGGTTTCCGGCGCCGCGGATCTCGAGGTCGCGCATGGCGATGCGCAGGCCGCTCCCAAGTTCCGTGTAGTCGGCCACGGCACGCAGGCGCGCGGCGGCCTCGCGTGTGACGGAGGCCGCGTCCGGATAGAAGAGATAGGCATGGGCGGTCACGTCGGATCTCCCGACCCTGCCACGGATTTGGTAGAGCTGGGACAGGCCGAGCAGGTCCGCCCGCTCCACCACCAGCGTGTTGGCGCGTGGGATATCGATGCCTGACTCGATGATGCTCGTGGCCACCAGCACATCGGCCTCGCCACGCACGAAGGCGAGCATGACGTCCTCGAGCCCGGACTCCGGCATCTGCCCATGGGCCACCAGCGCGCGGATGCCCGGCACCATGGTGCGCACCCGCTCGGCGGCGTCCTCGATGGTCTCCACGCGGTTGTGCAGGTAGAAGGCCTGCCCACCCCGCTCGCGCTCCCGCTCGAGGGCCTGAATCACCACGTCATCGTCGAATTCGCCCACGTGCGTGGCGATGGGGCGGCGGCCGGGAGGGGGAGTCTCGATCACACTGATATCCCGCAGGCCGGACATCGACATCTGCAGCGTGCGTGGAATCGGGGTGGCGCTCATCGAGAGCACGTCGACCTTGAGGCGAAGCTGCCGCAGGGCCTCCTTCTGCGACACCCCGAAGCGCTGCTCCTCATCCACGACCACCAGGCCCAGATCCTTCGGCTGCACATCCATCGAGAGCACCCTGTGGGTACCGATCAGGATGTCGATCACCCCCTCGCGGAACCCGGCGAGGGCCTTCTTGACCTCGGCCGCCGAGCGAAAGCGATTGACCATGTCCACGGTCACCGGAAGCTCGGCGAAGCGCTCCCGGAAGGTGGCCAGGTGCTGCTGGGCGAGAATGGTGGTCGGAACGAGCACGAGCACCTGCTTGCCCCCGACAGCCGCCTTGAAGGCCGCGCGCATGGCCACCTCGGTCTTGCCGAATCCCACGTCCCCGCACACCAGGCGGTCCATGGGACTGGGGCGCTCCATGTCGTCGGTGACCTCGTCGATGGCGCGCTGCTGGTCGGGCGTCTCCCGGTGCGGGAAGCGACGCTCGAGCTCGCGCATCATGTCGTCGTCGGCCGGGAAGGCGAACCCCTCCGCGCGCCCCCGGGCCTCGTAGAGGGAGATCAGCTCGCCGGCCAGTTCGCGCACGGATTCGCGCGCGCGGGCCTTCATTCGATCCCAGGCCTTGCCCCCCAGCTTCGACAGCGCAGGTGCGCTGCCATCGGCGCCGACATACCGCGACACCTTGGCCAGGTGGTCGTGCGGCACGTACAGCCGGTCTTCACCGTCAAAGGCCAGCGCCAGGTAGTCGCGCGTGACGTTGGCGACCGTGCGGGTCTCGAAGCCCTCAAGCCGCCCGATGCCGTGGTCCTCGTGCACCACGTGATCGCCCACGCGAAGATCGAGGAACGACGAGATGCGCGTTCCGGCCGTGAGGGGTGCGCGAGCGCCCGGGCGGCGGCGGCGTACGAGGGCGCCATCCGGCACCACTGCCAGTCCGAGCTCGCGCGACACGAATCCGGTGCGCAGGTCGAGGTGCGTGAAGGCCACCGCGCCTTCGGCCGGCACCCTGCCCGTGGCGTCCATGATGATCGGCTTCACCCGGCTCACCAGGTGCTGCGTGCGCTCCATGTCGCCCCGGCGGGCGAAGCACACCACCAGCCGCTGGCGCCCGGACGACAGGCGCGCCATCTCGGCCTCGGCCTCGGCCATCCCGCGGGTGGCAAAGCGTGCCTCGCGGGCATCGAATGCCCCGGCCTCGGTACCCGAGGGCACCACCACGTCGAGCGCGGAATCCGCCTCGAGCCGGGCGGTCAGAACGCCGGCGTCCCCAAGCGCGCCCGCGGCGGCCTCATCCTCAAGGCGCTCCATGGCCTCGTGCAGCGCGCGCTCGTGCTCGGCGGGCGCCAGTCGCACCACCAGGGCCCCGGCGAGCCCGGGGTCGTCGAGCGGGTCGACCAGGGCCGCGTCCGGAGATTCGGCAGCCGCCCAGGCCAACATGTGCGTGAGCGGGCGAATGGTGCGCTGCGTGAACGGCGAGAACGCCCGCAGCGACTCCACCTCGTCACCGAACCAGTCGATGCGCACAGGGCCGTCCGCTGTGGATGGGTAGACATCCACGAGGCCACCGCGCACGGCCATGTCGCCACGCTCCTCCACCTGCGGTACGCGTTCGTACCCCAAGGCCGAGAGGCGATCGACGAGGTCGGCGATCTCCACCCGGGTGCCCGGCTCCACCACGACCGGCTGTGGGCGGGCGGCGGCCTGCGGCACGCGCTCGATCAGCGCGGCCGCGGCGGCCACGACCACACGCCCCGGCTCCCCCAGACGCCCCGTCGCACGTGCGCGCAGTCCGACGAGGTGCGGTGAGATGCCCACCGCACCGCCGGACGGCGCACCGCGCGAGGGCCAAAGTGCCACGGCCGAACGGCCCAGCAGGGCCTCCAGATCGACGGCCAGGTCGCGGGCCTCCTCGTCCCTGCCGGGAACGACCAACAACGGTCGGCCGCTGCGGCGCGCCAGTGCCGCGAGCACCACGGGCCAGGCGGGCCTGTCCAGAAGCAGACGACCCGCGGGCTCTCCTGCCAGCAGGCGGTCGCCGACCTGGCCGACGGGGGCCGATGCCAGAACCAGGGCGTCAAGCGGATGCATGCTCACCCCTCCCCCTCCCGGGAATCCGTCGCGGAGTCGCCCACCGTTGGCGGCGGCCCGTCGCCGGTGTCGGCACCCGTCGGGGAGATGCTTCGCTCATGCCGCTGCCGGGAACGCTCGCCGGACGGGCGGGCATGGAACCGCGCGATGGCCGCCTCCATTCCGTCCGCCATCGCGACCTCCGTCATTGCCACGCCGTCGGCGACAAGTGCGGTGACGTCCGAAACCGACTCGTCAAAGGCACTCAGAACCCAGTCGGCCTCGTCGCCCCGGAAGGCCGGCGGCGGGCGTCCGACGCCGAGACGCACCCGTGGGAAGTCCGCGGTCCCGAGGCCGCGAATGATGGACTTCAGGCCGTTGTGGCCCCCATGCCCCCCTCCGCACTTGCCGCGCACGGTGCCGAAGGGCAGGTCGATGTCGTCATGCACCACCAGCACCTGCTCGGGAGATGCGTGAAGGGACCCCGCGGCAGGGCCCACGCATCCCCCGGACTCATTCATGAACGTGCTGGGGATGAGCAGGGTCAGCGGGCCATGCGGGCCCCGGGCCTCGGCGATGAGCCCCGCATACCGCGCCGTGAACCGCGATGCGCCCATGCGCATGGCGAGTTCCTCGACCACACGCTGGCCCGCATTGTGACGGGTGCGCGCGTAGCGAAGGCCCGGGTTTCCCAGACCGACCACCAGGCGGACCGGCGGCCCCTCGGCTGCCGCGTCCGCCACGGGCCGTTACTCCTCCCCGGACCCCGTATCGGCGCCCGGAGCGGACTCACCCTCTGCGCCCTCGCCACCCTCGTCCGTGCCATCGCTGAGACCCGCACGCGACAGCATGATCGACGCGATCGCGTTCTCGGAGTCCGTCACGATGGTCGAGCCCGTGGGTGCCACGATGTCCGACACGTGCACGGCCTCACCCACGGCGAGGTCCGAGATGTCGTACTCGATGGAGCGGGGAAGGGTATCCGGAAGCGCGCGTACGCGCACCGTGAGGGATGTCTGGTCGAGGATTCCACCATCGCGCACGCCAGCAGGCGAACCCACGAGGATCACGGGCACGTCGGCCTCGACCTCGATGGTCAGGTCCACCTGCTGCAGGTCGATGTGGGTGATCTGATCGCGAACCGGATCGCTGGACCACGCCTTGAAGAGCACGGTGCGTGGGGCATCGGTGTCGACGATGAGATCCACCACGGCGCTGCGGATGCCGCCGCCGCGCACGAGGCGGCGCACCTCGGCCTCATCGGCGGTGAAGGCCAGGGACGCGCTCCCGGGCTGGTAGAGGACGCCCGGAAGGCGGCCTTCCCGACGACGGCGGCGCGACACGGCGCTGCCGAACTCGGTGCGCGTACTGACGGAAAGTGAGACGTGCGACATCGGGTGAATCCTCCGCGGGATGGTCCGGACCGACGTGGGAGGTTAGCGGCTCGTCACCCGTCTCTCATCCCAATGCGCTCAAAGAGCTTCCGGAGGGGTCTGGGCGCCCACCAGTTCCAGCGGCCGAGCATGGCCATGAGGGACGGCACGAGGAGGGCACGGACCACCGTGGCATCGAGCGCCACGGCGAGTGCCGTGCCGATGCCGAGCTCCTTGATGATGACGATTCGGGATGTCGCGAACGCACCCATCGCGATGCAGAACAGCAGCGCCGCCGCGGTGACGACGCGGCCCGTGCGCTGCAGCCCCAGGGCAACGGACTCCTGCTCCCCCACCCCGGAATCACGGGCCTCCTTGATGCGCGACAACAGGAACACCGCGTAGTCGGTGGACAGTCCGAAGGCCAGCGCGCCGATGAGGATCGGCTGCGTCAGGTCCACGGCGCCCTGACTCGTATACGAGAGCACCCCCTCCAGGCGGCCATCCTGGAAGATCAGCACCAGCACGCCGAGGGTGGCGCCCAGGGTGAGCATGTTCATCACCACGGCCTTGATCGGCAGCAGCACCGAGCCCGTCATCACGAAGAGGGCCACGATCGTGACGAGCACGATGATGAGGATCGCCCACGGCAGGTGCGCGGCCAGGCTGGCGCGCTGGTCCACGAACAGGGCGGTGAAGCCACCGATCTCGGTGGGATAGGGCGCGTCGAGTGCGTCGACCGACCGCACGAAGTCGATGCTCCTCTGGTCGAGCCCGGGGGCGTCCGGCAGCACGTCGATCTGCCACACGCCATGGCCCACCCGGCGGGGAGGACTCACCGCCGACGCACCGGGAATGGCGGCGATCTCGCGTGCGTAGGAGGCGAGCTTCTTCTGGGCGGTGGGCGTATCGGGCGCCCGTACGGCAAGGAAGACCGGGGTGGAGTTCTCACCCGGAAACCCGGCTTTCAGGATGTCATGCACCTGACGCGCGCTTGCGCTCGTGGGCAGCACGGTGGCATCGGTGGTCGTGAAGCGAATCCCGAGCGCGGGCAGGGCGAGCAGGATCACGGCCAGGCCGCTCACCGTGGCGACGATGAACGGGCGACGCATCACCAACCGCGAGAGTCGGTACCAGGCACCGGACTGCTCCAGACGGTCTGCGGCCTCGGTCCGCGTCCGCCATCTGCGGGGCGCGAGCGCGTTGATGCGTGTGCCGAGCAGCGCCAGCACGGCGGGCAGAACCCCCACCGCCACCAGCGCCGCCACCAGCGCCACCATCAGCCCGCCGAAGCCCATCGAGAACAGGAACCTCTGAGGAAAGATCATCAGGCCGGCAAGCGCCGCGCCCACCGTGACCGCACTGAAGATGACGCTCCTGCCGGCAGTGCGGAGCGTCGCCCGCAGGGCATCGAGCCCGGGTCCGGACGCGGCGATCTCCTCGCGGTAGCGGGACACGATCAGCAGGCTGTAATCGATTGCCAGACCGAGGCCGAGGCCCGTCACGAGGTTGAGGGCGTAGACGGACAGCCCGAATGACTCGTTGCCCACGCCCAGCAGGAAGAAGCCGCCGAAGATGACCAGCCCTCCCATGAGCGGGGGGAGCAGGGCGGCAACGAGCCCACGGAACACCCAGAAAGAGACCAGGAACAACAGCGGGAAGGCGATGAGTTCGGCGCGGACGAGGTCCTCGCCCACGATCGAGCTGGTCTCGGCCGCGGCGGTCCAGCCGCCCCCCACGGTCACACCCGGGATTCCGGACAGATCCGTCTCGATGCGCTTCGCCGCCACCTGCGCCGTATCGTCGTTCACCTTCCCGAAGTAGGCGACGACGCTGGCCATGCTGCCGTCGCGCGATACCAACCCGTCCACACCCGGTGCCGGTGCCGCCACCCGGGCCACGTCGGGGTCGTCCTTCATCGCCGTCACGACACGGGCGACGGCCTTCTGTCCGGCGGGCGACGCGATCGGCACCCCGGGGTCGACCACCGCGATGACGGATGGCACGGCGGACGCGCCACTCGCATGCGTGATCTGATCCTGCGCACGCACCGCCTCGGAGGCGGGGTCGCTGAACCCCCCGGCCGAGAGCGAACCGATGAGCAGCAGTCCGGTGACCAGCGCGGCCACACCCGCCGTGACCGACAGCGAGAGGATTCGCCACGGGTGGGCGTGCGACGCCCTGGCCAGGCGGTCAAGCACTGGGGGCGATCTGAGCCGGGGCGTCCATTCGGTGCCAGATTACGCACGCCCCAATGGAAAGCGGCGGCTCCCACCCAAAGCGAGGGTTACCCCACCCGCGCCTGCCACTCGGCGAGCCACGGCCGTGCACTCGTGCCGAGGCGGTACGCACCGACGCCATTCGCCAGGATGCGTCGACCTGCCTGGGTGCCGTCGGCAAGCGCCCACGTGCACCGCTGGGGTGTGGTGCACGTGGGGGGGAGCACCCCGGCGGGGTAGGCGTCCGAGCCCGCCATCAGGAAGTGCAGACGAGCGGGGTCGCCGGTCGCACGCGCGTACTCGTCCACCACGGCGGCTGGCGCACGCTTCCACTCCGCGGATGTAAACGGGGTGACCGCCCCGGTGTGGCCGTGGTACATCTCGAGCCACACCGCACCGGCGTGGGCCAGTCCTCCCATGAGGGTGCGATAGGTGGCGAAGTGCGGCTTGCGATCGCGCCCCAGATTGTGATCGGGACCCCGTCCGGCCGCCAGGGCCGACGTGACGGCGGGTGCGAGGTACACATGCACCCTGCGTGCCCAGGTGCCGCCGTATGGCGATGACGCCTCCAACTCCTGCATCGCGCCGGCGAAACGCGAGGCGAAGGACGACGGGTCGGTCGGTGGAACCTGCGCGCCGACCACCATTGGAGCGCGGGAGTCAGCTGCCGCCTGGCTGATCTCGTCGATCCCGATCTGATGGGACGGAGAGTTCTCAATCGATGTCCGCAGCCAGTCGGCGATCTCATCAGGCGCGAGGTCGACGATGTCCTTCTCGCTCACCTTGTCCACGCGTGCCGGTATGTCGGCATCCCCCATGAACAGATGCCCCGATGACGGTTCCTGACGCAGCGCGCCACGGGTCGCGGTGAGAGGCACACCACCGTCTGCGGGCCGAGTGATCTCGCGCACGGCCGGATCGAGGTCGTAGAGGATCGACTGGGCACCGGTGCGGAAGTGCGTGAGATGCACGGCTGCCTCAGCCGTGCGCCCGCCACCGGGCACCCGCACGGACGCCATCACCGGCGTCGCGGACACCGACCCCGCGGTGGCCGTGATCCGCAGGGTCCCCTGGGTCGCGCGAGCGACTGCGGGAATTCGCACGAGGGTGGTTCCCTCGCCCAGCCAGGCCCGAGTGGTTGACACGGGCGCCGACCCCGACGTGACGCTCAGCGTCACGTCGGCGGCGCGACTCAGCGTGACGGCGACACGCGCAGCGCCGCCCTCGGGAGACCCAGGCCGCACTGACGTGATGCGCGGAGAGTCCATCGCTGCGCTTCCCCCGGGGCGCTGCGTCGATGCTCCGGTGCCCGGGCGCGCTGGGGTCAGGTCGGCCGGTCCTGATCCGACGGGTGTCGGATCAGGAACCCGTGCGCGCGCTGCATCCAGTCGGAGAACCGAGGAGACAGAGCAGTTCAGAACCCGGTCGCATGCCCGAATCCGAAGCGTGCCCCCGGCCGCGTCGGCGGGCACCTGCACACGCATCCCCGACACCGCGGCCCACGCGCCCGCGGCACCCGCGGACGACACCACCGACGACTCATAGGAGCCCGTGCCGGACCCCACATCGATCGACGCGGCGATACCCACCGACCCGCCCTCCTGGCCCACCTGCACCACGCCCTCATCGGGCTGCGGAGCGGCGGGTGCGGCGGAGTCGGTGCGCACCGCGAGGGTGGCCGTGCTCCCGGACATGCCGAGTGTCGTGCGGCGAAGCGCGCTGACCGCGCGAATCTCCGCGGCCGGGATCGTGGCCGGAGAGGCAATCTCACCACTCCATGCACCGGTCGCATATTGGAAGCGCACCCACGACGCACCGGCTTCCAGATCCCCGGGCGCGGCGGCGACCGACACGAGCTGCCCGGTCTGGACCGAGCGCCAGCCATCCGAGGTGATTCGCGGGCCGGACAAGGTGATCGCCGGTGACGGTGGCCGCACCACGGCGAACGCCGTGCCCTCGCACGATTGCGCCACCGCACCAGATGTGATCTCGACCCGCCAGGAGTAGGCGCCCCCGGCCAGGGCTGCGATGCCGACGGATGATGCACGGCGTCCCGCCGTACGCACGCTGGTCGTCGAAAGGGTGCCCCATGCGCCCGTGCCCTGGTCCGCACGCACCTGCACGCGGGCGGTGGCCGGTACCGGGAGTGTGGTCGGGAGCACCCAGGTGAAGGTGGCGCGATCCGTGAACGACAGCGCCACCGACTCCGCCGTGCACGGCGCGGTGGCGGCGATCGCCGCAGGCGCCGTGGTGGCCAGCACGATGCCGACGAACGACAGGGCCACGCCCGTCAGGGCCCGGAGGGCATGTGGTGGAGTGCGGAGAGGATGCACCACCATGAACTCTGCCACGCGACCCGGGATTCGGGAGGTTTCAGGGGCCGCGTCTACCGCTGGCGCCGGGAGCCCCTACGGGAACATCATGCCTGGGCCCGGACAGGGTCCCCGTCCATCCCGCTACCCCCGGGAATCGGATAGGGCATGGTGCTGAGCTCGTCGAGATCGCGGCCAGCCGTCTCCACGCGGAAGATCGCGGTGACCAGAAAGCCAAGCAGGCTTGCGCCCGCGACGATGTAGACGGTGGCGGGAATCCCGACGGCGCCCTTCAGGACCGGCAGCGCGATGATGCCGAGAAGGGCACCCATCTTCGCGGCGCTGGCCGCCAGGCCGGCCCCGGTCGCGCGGAGTTCCGTGGGGAACACCTCCGCGGCCACGAGGAAGGTGGTCGAGTTCGGGCCCGCGTTGACGAGCAGGTTGAAGATGGCAAAGCCGAGGAATACGAATGCCGTGCTGCCCTCGCCGAGGGATGCCGTGGCAAGGATGATGAGACCGAGGGTGGTGCCCGCGAAGCCGATGAGTTGCAGCCGCATGCGGCCCCAGCGCTCCACCAGCAGGATGGCGATCACGAAGCCGAGCACCAGAAAGATGTCGAGGAAGGCGGCGCCGTCGGTGGATGCCAGGTCGCGGCTGGCCAGGGTGCCGTCTCCGGCGAAGGCCATGGCCGCCAGGATCGTCGGCGTGAAGATGCCGACCCCGTACATCATCACGTCCATCAGGAACCACGGCACCACCGCCAGGATCGTGCGGCGACGCATGCCCGGGGCGAAGAGCGCGCTGATGGGCGGGCGTGCCGCACCCGTGCGCTGCCGCTGCTGCCACTTCGGGCTCTCGGGCACGCTGCGGCGCAGCCACACGATGATGAGTGCGGGGATTGCTCCCGCTGCCAGCATCAGGCGCCATGCAAGGGGCTCGCCGATGCCCGAGAGCAGAATCGCCACCCCGAGGCCGGCCCCCATGAGCATGCCCGCCGCCTGGAAGCTGAACGCGCCGACGGTCCACTTGCCCCGAACGCGAGCGGGCATGAACTCCGACAGGTACGTGGCGGCGATCGGGTAGTCGGCACCGACCGCGGCCCCCAGCAGGAACCGAAAGGCCACGAGGCTCCAGAGGTCCCACGAAATGGCCGACAGCACGGCGAAGACCACGAAGAGCGAGAGGTCCACCATGAAGACCAGACGACGCCCGAAGTGGTCGGCCAGTCGCCCCATGGTCGCTGCGCCGATGACCGCGCCCAGCACGGCGGCGCCGCCCACCACCCCCTGGCCCACATCGCCCATCGCGAACTGCGCCGTGATGAGCGGCAGTGCGACCCCGATGATGAAGAGATCGAAGCCGTCCAGGAACACGCCCATACCGGACAGGAACCAGACCCGCTTCTGCAGGGGCGTTAGCGTCGGCACCGCGGCGGGCGATCCGGCGGATGGGGGTGGTGCAGCCACAGGTGCGGTCTTTACACGATGACCGCACAGCTCCGCGGTTCCCCGCGACGATTGCCCGGCGGGTGTCATGACGCCGCGCATGGTGTCGGCCGGATCAGGAGGCCGACTCTCAGTGGGTGGCCGAGCCGCCGTCGACGTGGCATCAGCGCTCACCGAACTGACGCCACCGGGGAATGCCGGTGGGCGAGGGGGGTTCGCGCCCTGGCGGCACGTGCGTGATCTCGATGTACGGGAACCCGGGAAATGCGGCGTCGTCATCAGCCCGCTCCGCATCGATTCCGATGTTCATTCGCATGAGCCCGGAGAGGAGCCGCCCGCAGTTGCGTGCGAGGGTCGACACCCCCGGGGCGCCGGCACCGGAGGGTCGACCGGGAAGCGGCTGCCCCGGAAGACGCCCACCTCGTGCCCCTGCGCCACGACCGCGACCGTGGATGTGTCGCACAGCTGAAACCGCTCAAAGCCAAGAAGGTGCCGGTGGTCATGACCGAATGGCGTGTCGCGCCTCCGCCCCACGCCCGGCAGGCGAACCTCGCTGCCGTCCGGCCGCATCATCACCTGATCGGCCGTCATCGTGCGCTTCCCCCGCTGCCGGGCCCCGGCGACCACCAGGGGCCCGCGGCCAACGGTGCCCGCCGCCGAGGTGAATGGCAGCCACCACACGACCGCCGCGCGCTCAGCGCTTCGAAATGTCCGAGGGCGGCTCCTGCCGCAGGTCGGGCAGCAGGGAATCGTCGGTGAGCACGGCCGCCCGCCACAGCCACGACGGCGACCGTGATGACGACGCCGAGAACGCCCATTCCGTGCACGGGTCGGGGTGCCAAGGGGACACGCCAGACGACGCCGACCCCATCACCAGCGCCTCGGGCCACCCCATACCCCGAGGCGAGGGCGAGCCGCTCGACGGCATGGCACCATCGCCGCATGCCAAGTGATGACGATGTTCTGGTTCTGGTCGAGATCGCTGGAGGATCCCGAAACAAATACGAAGTGGACGCCAAGAGCGGCCGCATCATGCTTGACCGCATGCTCTTCACGGCCATGCGCTACCCGGCCGACTATGGCTATATCGAGGGGACTCTGGCCGAGGACGGCGACCCCCTCGACGCGCTCGTCCTGGTGGGTGAGCCCACCTTCCCCGGTTGCGTCATCCTCGCCCGCCCTGTGGCCGTCTTCCACATGAGCGACGAGAAGGGGCCGGACGAGAAGGTGATCCTGGTGCCGCTCAAGGATCCCCAGTGGTCGGCGGTGCGCGACCTGGGTGATGTTCCGCCCAACCTGCTCAACGAGATCGAGCACTTCTTCACCGTCTACAAGGACCTGGAGCCGGGCGAGACGGACGTGCGTGGCTACGGCGACCGAGGCGAGGCCCTTGAGATCATCAGGGCGTCGCGGGAGCGCGCCGACGCCTGACCGCGGCGGTGGTCGGGCCCGGGCCGCCTCCCCATCGGGACCTAACCCCCCGGGGCCGGCACCGGGTCGCGATCCGGGCGGATGATCGAGAGCACGGCCCCCTGGGGATCGGCAAGCACCGCCAGTCGGCCGTAGGGGGTGTCCATGGGCCCCATCAGCGTCCGTCCGCCGATGGATCCCGCGCGCGCAAGGATGTCGTCCACGTCGAGGACCGCCAGGTACGGCACCCAGGCCGGCAGGGCATCCGGCGGGAATCCGTCGTCCATTCCCATCACGCCCGCGACCGGGGTGGACCCCTCGGTCGTGAAGACCGCGTAGGCGGTGGGGCCGGGCAGGTCCTCCGACCCCCACCCCACGAGGGCGGAGTAGAAGTCGCGCGCGGCGGCCATGTCGTGCGTCGCGAGCTCAGCCCACGTAAGTGAGCCCGGAGCCATCACGACCTCGAAGCCCCCGAAACCCCGCGCCTCCCACAGCGCGATGACCGCGCCCGTGGGGTCGCGCAGAACGGCCATGCGGCCGATATCCATCACGTCATGGGGCTCCATCAGCACGTCGGCACCCAGAGTGCGTGCGTGCGCCACGGATTCGTCGACGTCGGTGGCGGCGATGTGCAGACGCCACGCCGGACGCGTACCGGCCGGGGTGTCGTCCCCCATCTGCCACATGCCGCCGATCGACTTCCCACCCAGGTCGATCATCGAGTACACCAACCCGTCGCCCACCGGAACATCGGTCGTGCCCCACCCGAAGAGCGACCCGTAGAAGGCGATGGCTCCGGCACGATCGCTGGTCTGCAGTTCCATCCAGCAGAAGGTCCCGGGTGCGTTGATCTCATTCGTGGTCATGCAATCGCCCCACACGTTGAGGTCCTGTCGTGAACCTACCACTCCACTGGGCGCCACCTGAGAACCCGTCGAATGGCGTCACCCGGGGATACGGCACCGGGTACCCCACGCCCAGGGGCGCGTTCCCCGAGCGCATGGTGAGGCTCCTCTACCACCCACCCGGGCTCCGTGCCTAGAAGAGTTGATTCTCCCCGGCGAAGATCTCGCTCACGGATTCGTCGCAGAAGACGTTGTGCACGGTGTCGGCCAGGATGCGCCCCACCGACAGCACGCGGATCTTGTCGCACGCGGCATCGTCGGGAACCGGGATGGTGTCGGTGACCACGATCTCCTCGATCACGGATTCCTGCAGCCGCGTGAAGGCCGCACCCGAGAAGATCCCGTGGGTGGCGGCGGCCAGAACCCGGGTGGCACCGGCCTTCATCACCACCTCCGCACCGGCGCAGAGCGTGCCGGCGGTATCGATCATGTCGTCGATGAGCAGCGCGACCCTGCCGTCGACATCGCCGATGAGGAGGGTGATCTCGGCCTCGTTGTGCTCGGGGCGCTGCTTGGCCAGCACGGCAAGCGTGGCGCCCAGCTTCACGGCGAAGTGGTTGGCCAGCTTGGCACGCCCGGCGTCGGGGGACACCACCACGAGCTGCTCGCCGAAGTCACCCGCGTACGAGCGCTCCATGAAGTGGTCGGCAAGAATCGGCACGGCGGTCATGTGATCCACGGGAATCTGGAAGAAGCCCTGGATCTGCCCCGCGTGAAGGTCCATGGTCAGCACGCGGTCCACGCCTGCGGCCTCGAGCAGCTGCGCGACCAGGCGAGCGGTGATGGGCTCGCGTGGCGATGACTTCTTGTCCTGACGCGAGTAGCCGTACCAGGGCATGACGGCCGTGATGCGGTGGGCCGATGCCAGTTTGGCGGCATTGATCATGATGAGCAGCTCGACCAGCGAGTCGTTGACCGGCTGGCTCGTGGACTGCACCAGAAAGATGTCCGCACCGCGAATGGACTCCTCGAAGCGCACGTAGATCTCGCCGTCCTCGAAGCGCTTCAGCACCACATCGCCCAGCCCGATCCCCAGGCGGTCGGCGATCTTCTGGCCGAGCACCCGGCTCGCGGAACCCGCGAACACCATGAGGCGCTTGGAGTCGTCACGATCGATGCTCTTGGTACCCATCAGTGCGCCCCCGGCGTGCTGTCGTCCTCGGCAGCGGCCTGCTTCGCCCGCGCCTCGGCCTTGTCGGTGAATCCCTCGATATTCGATTGCCGGGCCCGGGCGATACCGAGCGCTCCCGGCGGAACGTCCCCGGTGATGATCGACCCGGCGCCGGTCATGGCGCGATCACCGATGGTGACCGGCGCCACCAGCACGCAGTCCGAGCCGGTCTTCACGCCCGATCCCACCACCGTGCGGTGCTTGCGGAAGCCGTCGTAGTTCGCGGTGATATTGCCGGCACCGATGTTGGTGCCCTCCCCCACATCGGCATCACCGATGTACGAGAGGTGCGGAACCTTCGACTTCGCACCCAGGTGGGTGTTCTTCATCTCCACATACGTACCCGCCTTGGCGCCGTCGTCCATCGTGACACCTGGCCGGAGATACGCGAACGGGCCGACGCGGCACCCGCGGCCCACGGTGGACGACAGAACGTGTGCGCTCACCACCACGGAGTCGTCACCCACGCGGGAGTCCACCACCACGGCGTCGGGGCCGATCTCGCAGCCCTCCCCCACGGTGGTGGCACCACGCAGCACGGTGCCGGGCCACAGAACGGTGTCCTGACCCACCACGACCCCCGCCTCCACATAGACGCGGGACGGGACGGGCATGGTGACCCCGCTCAGCATCAGTGCGCGTCGCAGCCGATCCTGAATGGCGGCCTCGCACTCGGCCAGATCGGCCCGCGTGTTGACCCCCTGCACCACGCTGGCATCGGGGGCCACCATCGCGCCCACCTCACCATCGATGAGCGTGAGCGCATCGGGCAGGTAGACCTCACCCTGCGCGTTTTCCGACCCCACGCGCTCGAGCGCGACCGACAGCGCGTGGCGGTTGAACGCGAAGAGGCCGGCATTGATCTCGCGTACCGCGAGCTCGTCGGGCTGGGCATCGCGCGCCTCCACCACGCGCACGCCGTGGTGGTCCCGGATGACGCGCCCGTAGGAACCGCCGTCGGACAGGATGGCGGTAACCATGGTGGCGGCGCGGCCGCTCGCCCGATGGTCGCTGATGAGCGCCGCCACCAGGGCGGGGTCCACCAGCGGTGTGTCGCCGCACACGACCACCACGATCTCGATGGCGGGGTCGAGCGCAGCGAGGCCGCACGCGGCGGCGTGCCCCGTGCCGTTGCGCTCGTCCTGCACCGTGCTGCCCATCCCTGCGGGAAGCGCCTCGCACACGGGAGCGCCCTCGGGGCCCACGACGACCACCACCGACGCGGGATCCATCTCACCCAGGGCGTCGAGCGCCCACAGGATCATGGGCCTCCCGGCGATGGGGTGCAGGACCTTCGGGAGGCGGGACCGCATGCGGGTTCCGTGACCCGCGGCAAGGACGATTGCGCCGACGTTCATCTCGCTGGCCTAGGTCAGGTTGCCTGGTTGGGGCGGGAGGATTCGAACCCCCGATCGCGGGACCAAAACCCGCTGCCTTACCTCTTGGCTACGCCCCAGCGCGCCCCCCGGGCACGGCCGCGCAAGTATACCCGGGGATACGGGGGCCCCCGGGGGCGGCGATGCCGGGATGATTACGGTGCCGGGAGGGTGACCGCACCCTCGGACGCCGACGACACCAGCGACGCGTACTTGGCAAGCACACCGGCCTCATATCGAGGTGCGGGCGCGGTCCACCTGCTGAGCCGCTCCGCGATCTCGTCCGCGGACAGTTCCACGTTCAGCTCGCGGGCCGTCACGTCGAGCACGATGATGTCGCCCTCCTCCAACGCGGCGATGGGCCCACCCCGGAAGGCCTCGGGCGCGACATGGCCCACCATCAGCCCATGGGTGGCGCCGGAGAAGCGGCCGTCGGTGACCAGCACCACGTCGTCGCCGATGCCCTCCCCCACGATGGCGGCGGTCACGTGCAGCATCTCGCGCATTCCCGGGCCCCCTGCGGGGCCCTCGTAGCGAATGACCACCACATCGCCGGCCGCAATGGCACCGGCCTTGACGGCGGCGAAGGCATCCTCCTCGCGCTCGAAGATGCGCGCCGGGCCACGGTGCTGCAGGCGCTCATGCCCGGCAAGCTTCACCACGCTGCCCTCGGGGGACAGGTTGCCGCGCAGAATCGCCAGGCCACCGGTTGCCTTGAGGGGCTCGTCAATCGAGACAACGACCTTCTGCCCCGGGGTCTCCACGACATCGTCGGCGATCTGGCCCAGCGTGCGACCGTCGACCGTGGGCGAGTCCGTGTGGATGAGGCCCTTCTTTTTCAGCTCACGCGCAACCAGAGCCATGCCACCCGCCTCATAGAGGTCGGTGGCCACGTACTGGCCGCCGGGCTTGAGGCTGGCCACGATCGGGGTGCGGTTGGCGATCTCATCGAACTCGTCGATGGTCAGGGGGATCCCGAACTCGCGTGCGATGGCCAGGATGTGCAGCACGCCGTTGGTGGATCCGCCGGTGGAGGCCACGGCAGCGATGGCGTTCTCAATGGCGTTACGGTCCACGATGTCGGCCGGGCACACGTTCTCACGCACCAGCTTCATGATGAGCGTGCCGACCTCCTCGGCCGCGCGCTCCTTGGCGCCGCCGATCGCCGGGATGCCGTTCAGACCGGCAGGTGAGAGCCCCAGGAACTCCATGACCGTGGCCATCGTGTTGGCGGTGAACTGACCACCACAGGCGCCTGCGCCCGGGCATGCGGCGTTCTCGATGGCCAGCAGCTGGGCGTCATCGATCTTTCCGGCCGCGTGGGCCCCCACGCCCTCGAACACGTCCTGCACGGTCAGGTCCTGACCGCGCAGGCGGCCCGGGCCGATGGACCCGTTGTAGAAGACCACGCCCGGGATGCCCATGCGCCCCAGGGCCATGGCGGCACCCGGGATCGTCTTGTCGCAACCCACCAGGCACACGACGGCGTCGAACGAATGCCCGCGGCACACCAACTCGATGGAGTCGGCGATGACCTCGCGGCTGATGAGCGAGCTCTTCATGCCCTCGGTGCCCATCGACACGCCGTCCGACACCGAGATGGTGTTGAACTCCATGGGCGTGCCACCCGCTGCGCGGATGCCGGCCTTCACGTGCTCGGCCAGGGCGCGCTGGTTGATGTTGCACGGCATGGTCTCGATCCACGTCGTGCCCACACCCACCACGGGGCGGGCCAGATCGGAGTCGGTGAAGCCGATGGCCTTGAGCATCGCGCGGGCGGGCGCACGATCCGGGCCGTCGGTCATCACGGCGCTCTTGCGCTTGGCGGGGTCGCTGGGCTGCGTGTACGGGTTCGTCATGAGCCGGACTCTAACGGCGCTCCGCGGGAGAGGACCCGCCGCAGGAACTCGGCCAGATGATCAGCCGCGCGGTCGGCGTCATCGCGCAGGAAGTGATCCGCGCCATTCAGCACCATCAGATCCCCTCCACCGATGCTGTCGAGCCAGTCGGCCACCGTGCCGGGCGGGGTCAGGTGGTCATGCTCCGGATGTGCCACCGCGATTGGGCGTGCGCCCATGTCCTCGGGCATCGTGGATCCGGGGGCGACCACGGCCACGGCCCTCACCCGGGGATCGCGTGCCGCCACGTGCACAGCGACCCAGGCGCCGAAGGAATAGCCGGCAATGGCCAGCGGCGTGGCCGGAGGGAGGGCGTCCTCCAGCGCGTCAAGCGCGCGGGTTGCGTCGTCCCACTCATGATGGTCGGCGGTGGACTCACCCCCGCTCTGTCCCGCCCCGCGGAAGTCGAACGACAGGGCGGCCATGCCGCGCTCGGTGATGGCGCGCACCAGGGCGCGCACCACGTGCGACTCCCGCGTGCCCCCGAAGGCCGGGTGCGGGTGGCACACCACCACGCCGGCGACAGGGGCACCGGCGGCGGGGCGTACGAGTTCGCCCACGAGCGGACGGCCCTCACCACCAATCACAACGCGCTCGGTGATCACCCCTCGGCGAGGACGACCACGTCGACCACCACGGCGGTCGGCTTGTCCGAGGTCTCGAGGCTCTCGGGGCTGACGACCTCCATCACATCGCGACGGCACTCCACCCGCACGCGCTGGCCCTCCTCGAGCACACCCGACAGACGCTCGGCGATCTCGCCGTGAATCTCGAATGTGTTGAGTTCAAGGGTCACGTCGGTATCGAGGGTCATCAGCAGGGTGCGCCCGCGGTAGGCGTGATCGTCCTCGAAGAGCATGGCGATCTCGCCGATGATGATGCGAAGGTCAGGCACGACCGGGGACTCTATCCTCCGCACCATGACTGAACCCGCCCCGTCCATTCCCCCTGGCGTGCCAACCCCGAAGAGCTACCTACTGCTCGGCCCTCCCGACCTTCTGCACGACGTTCTGGTGGAGTTCGACGACATCGGCTGGGCGGTGTCGGCCGATCGCTGGCAGGCGGTGATCACCGCGCCGCCGGAGGACGCCGGCTCCCCGGAGCCCGGCTGGCCTGCCCAGGTGACCCTTCAGGGCATATCCCGCGAGGGCCACGAGGCCGCGTGCCGCGAGCACTTGGGGCCCACCGAGTAGGGGTCGGTCGCAGCGGTGTCGCACAGAGCCTCCCTCTGTGGGATGAACCGGATGCCCGGGGACCGCGGTGTGACACGCCGCGACAGGAGTCCGGTTCGCCTGTGGCACGCGGGTTCTGGCCGACGACGCGCGTACCACGCCGTGAAACCGATGCATCTCTCGCGCTTCCCGACGATGGGCGCCCAAGGTCAGTCCAACTCGCCGCTACGACGTGGCGCGCCACAGACCGTCGTCGCCCAGGGGCTCGACGGACACGGTGCCGCGCCCCACCGCGCGGATGAGCGCCCGGGACGCGGCAAGGCGATCGACCTGGTCCTCCAGATCCCGACGCATCACCACCGCGACCTCCTGCGTGGTGAGGCCCATGGGGAACTCGCGCAGCACCTCGGCGGGGTCATCGGGCACCTCACGACGTGATCCCGAGGGATCGAGATTGGCCATGCAGACGTCGTAGGCCTCGATCGGCTGGAAGCCACCGGCCTCGAGCGTGCGGTCACCCGCGCGGAAGATGAGCGATGGCGCGGTGTAGCGCTCAGCGCCATCGGTGTTGGCGCTCTTCCCCTGAAAGGCGGTGGGACCTCCGGCGACCGTGCGTGCCTCGGCGTGGTCGGACCAGTAGGCGGCCACGGTCGCCGGCTCGTCGATGGCCGTCATCACAGCCGGCACGTCGACGCCGTCCAGGCGACCCAGGGCCCACGCGATGTTGTCGTCCTCGTCCATCAACCGGCGCGTGGTGAACCACCCGAACTGAAGGGCACGGAATGCATCGATCTCGCGACCGGGGGCCAGGCGACGCACGGCCTGGAGCGCGCGGCAGGCGCGGCCGGTACCGGTGAGGCGCGCCCGTGGACCGACGGTGAAGGGCATGCCGAAGCCACGGAACATCTCCATGCGCTCGCCCATCATGATGGGGTCGTAGCCGCGCTCCGCGTAGCCGGACGCGTCCTCGGCAAGCCCGATCGTCACCAGCCGCCAGCGCAAGCGGTCACCGTAGCGCCACTGAAGCGCGGCGAGGGCGGGGCTCGCGGAGTAGCCCCACGGGCACCCGGGATCGGAGATGAAGGTGACGTCGATCTCCACAGGGCGATTCTAGTGGTCAATCCCTCCGGTACCCTCCCCGACCTATGACTGATCCCCTTCTCATCTCAGACGGTCGCGCAATGGGTTTGGTTGACGACCGCGCCCGGCTCACCTGGCTGGTAGCGCCTCGCGTTGACCAGCCCGCGATCGTGAGCCACATCCTCGACCCCGGCAAGAGCGGCGGGGGCGTGGAGATCGTGTTCCCGGACGCCGAACCCGTGGCGCAGCGCCACCAGCCCGGCACGCTGGTGGTGGAGACCGACCTGCGCTCGCCCCAGGGTCTGGTGCGGGTGATCGACTGCCTCATGGTGCCGCCGCGCGGCCCGGTGGGCGTGAACAACGCGGGCATCTTCATTCGCCAGCTCCTGGTGCTGGAGGGAGAGGTGGAGGTGGGCTTCTTCGTGGCGCTGCGCTACGGGTACGGCCGCCACACACCCCGTTGGCGCCACGAGGGCCGGGCGATCATCGGACACGGGCCCGGCCTGACGATCGAGATGCAGAGCGAGCTCCCCGTGCGACCCTACGGTGTTGACCTCGGTGGGTCCGCGCGTCTGCCCGCCGGGCAGCGCCGCACGATGGCCCTGCGTTGGCAGGACCCTCAGCGCATTGGCACGGAACTACGCAGGACCGCCGAGGACACCGCGGCCTTCTGGACCGCCTGGAGCGCACAGGTGAACGGCGACATGCGGGCGGTCATGTTGAAGGGCATGCTCTATCACCCCACGGGCGCCATGCTGCGAAGCGCCACGACCTCGGTGGGCCCGACCCCCGCGGATGGTCGTCTGGCGTGGATGGAGGACCAGCACCGGGCGGTCACCACGTTCCGCGGCCTCGGCCTGGAGCCCGAGGCCGACTACGTGCAGGCCTGGATCGACCGCGCCGGTGACGGCGGGCCGGTGCGCGGTCTGGGCGGCGAGGAGCCACCCTCTCAGGCGCAGGTGGCCGACGTGGGCCCCACCGTCATGGTGGGTGCACCCCCCGGCGATGCCCGGGGCAACATCCCCTACCTACCGGACTTGCTCGACGCGTAAGGCGCGGAACCGCATCGGCGGTTCCGGTTGGCAAGGCATCCGACCCCGGACCGCCGCACCAGCACATCGCGACCCCGCCGCGCCTCGACCCTCATCCCCATGAATCTCTCGATCCTGTGGCGCAGCGCGCTATGTCAGGCGATCGGGGTGGCCGTGCTCGGCGCGGCCACCGGCCTCGCCCTGCCCCACTCATTCTTCGAGACCTGGGGCTGGCTCATCGGCCCCGGGTCATGGATCGTGGCCACCCTGGTGACCGTGCGCCTGGTGCGGCTGCCGCTACTACCCACCCTCATCGGTGCGGCACTCACCGGAGCCGTGAGCCTGATCTTCGTCATCATCGGCATCCACTGGCTGGGTGCCGCCCTGGCGATCGTGCTGTTCGCGCTGTGGGGCGGCCGCCTGGGTACGAGGCCTCGAGCAGCCACGGCCTGATCAGTCGGACAAGACGCTCTCGCCGAGCGACTGCCACACGTCCAGCTTCGACCTGACCCGCCGGATGACCTCGTCGGTGAATGACGTCGTTGAGGCCTCGCCGCCAAGGTCTGGGGTGCGTATGCCATCGGACACGGCCTCCAGGGCGCCCTCGTAGATCGCCCGTGCTGCGCGACGGGCGATCTCGTCGTCCATGTACGACAGCACGGCGGCACCCGCCAGGATCATGGCCAGCGGGTTTGCCACGTCCTTGCCGAAGAGGGTCGGCGCTGTGCCATGCGGTGCCTCGGCCATCACCACGGATGGCCGGAACTCATCGTCGAACGCCAGAAGCAGCGACTCCGCCCCGGCGATGGTGCCGAACAGCTGCAACACCATGTCGGACAGCAGGTCACCATCGCGGTTCAGTGAGGGAACCACCAGGGCCTCGCCGGTGTGGCCCACCAGCGCGGCGTACGCGGCATCGATGAGCGTGGGGCGGTACGGAACGTCGGCATGGCGCTCCGCTGCGGCGTCGAGTTCCTCCTTCAGCATGCCCTCATAGACGGGCGATACCGTCCATTTCGGGCCGCCCATCACCGTGGCGTTCATGCGCCGGGCCTGTTGGAAGCTGAACTCGGAGACGGCGCGGCACACGCGGCGCGAGATGTGCTCCTCGCGATAGGCGATCTCGTCGAGCCCCTCCCCCGTTCGCCACTCGCGCGCGCCATAGGCGTCGTCCACGGCCATTCGCACCACCGAGATGGGCGCGTGGATGCCCCCGAGTGGGCGCACCCCGGGAAGACGCCGACCCGTTCGGATGATGACCCGCCCGCCGATGGCATCCCGCAGCAACGCGTTGGGGCTCCCCACGTCGCCGACGGCCTCGGGCGTGATGGTGGCGGCCTTCAGCCCGTAGCCGTTGCGCACCAACGCGACGGCGGCATCGCGCACCACATCGTTGCCGGTGGCGCGCCTGCTGGCGAGCGACAGGTCGAAGTGCTCGATTCCGATGGGGACACCGGTGACGCCGGGGTCGAGCACGCGCAGGGCCTGCTCCAGCAGTTCCTGCCCGGTTTCGTCGCCATCCATCACGACAAGGGTGGGGTTGCTCATGCACCCACTATAGATCGGTCGCCGCGCTGCCCCATCCGCAGGCGGACGGGGTTACCGCCGCGTCACCCGGCCATCATCCCGGGCGGTGATCGAAGGGCAACTCCGCGTACCGGGACCACTCCGGCTCGATCAGATAGAGCGTGCCGTCGGGGGTGCGCCAGGGGAATGGCGCGCCCGTGTAGCTGACCGCAATGCGGTCCATCACGGCGAGGGCCTCGTCGCCATGGCGGGTGCCCACCACGCGCCCGCGCACCTGCGCCGTGCGATACGGGTTCTCGTAGTCCACCACCGAGATGGCCAGACGGGGATCGGTCGCCAGGTTGCGCGCCTTGCGGCTGTCGGGCAACCCGGTGAAGATCACGATGTGGGCATCCTCGATGCCCACCCATACCGCCACGGAGTGGGGTGACCCATCCGGCATGAGCGTGGCCAGATGGGCGTAGTTGGGACGCTCGAAAAGCTGCCTCACCTCCGGCGCCAAGGGCATCGTCACAACCTCCCGGTGGAGCATGGACCGTCGCACCATGCTCCCACACCCTGTGATCCGAAGGCAGTCAGAACCGTGCACACATCTGTCACATGGACGTGCTGCTCCGGCACGCGTGCGTAACCCCCGGCGGATGGGGCACGCCTCCGCTGGAGCAACGTCCGGGGCGGGACCTCGAGGTCGTCGACCTCAGGGGGTGAGCGAGGCCTCCCAGGCCGACCACACCGTGTCGCGCAGGGTGCGCGCGGCGGCGGCGGGGTCGTCCGCATAGATCACCGACCTGCTGGCCGAGACGAGCGCGCCCGACGGACGGCCGCCGAAGGCCGGGCCCAGGTCCTCGGGCCGTCCGCCCTGGGCACCGACGCCGGGCAGCAGGAAGGGCTGGTCGGGCATCAGCTCGCGCATCCGCACGATTCGCGCGGGCACGGTGGCACCCACCACCGCACCGATGGACGATCCGCCGCCAGTGCGCGGCGGAATGCTCGCTCCCCACTCGCGCACCTTCTCGGCCACGGCCTCGTGCCACAGACGCCCGTCGGCCAGGGGAAGGTCCTCGAACTCGGCGGCGCCGGGGTTGGAGGTGCGCACCAGGATGAACAGGCCCTTGCCACCCTGCGCCGCGGCGTCCAGGAAGGGCTGAACCGAATCGGTGCCCAGCATCGGGTTGACCGTCAGGGCGTCGATCGGCTCGCGCAGGAAGGCGGCGGCGTAGTGTCGCGCGGTTGCGTCCACGTCACCGCGCTTGGCGTCGGCGATCACCAGCAGGCCGGCGTCGGATGCGGCGCGTGAGACATCCTCGAACGCCTGCCAGCCCTCGGCACCGAAGCGCTCGAAGCACGCGAGTTGGGGCTTGGCCGCCACGCAGTGCTCGCCCGCCTGATCGATCACGCGAAGGCAGAAGTCGCGGGCACCCGCGGCGCCGCCGTCCACACGGGCGGGGTCGGGGTCGAGGCCCAGCACCACCTGGCTGTGGCGCGACGCCACGTTGGCGGCCAGCCGGATGCTGAACGGTTGCGGAGTCAGTGGAGCACCACCGTGATGATGGGCAACGTCACGAGCGACAGAACCGTGGTCACCGCGACACAGCCCGCGAGAAGGTCGGTGGGCAACCGGTAGTGGGATCCGAGCACGAGCACCATCATGCCGCTTGGCATGCCCCCGAGGACCGTGATCGTGTCGAGCGCATCCCCACGAAAGCCGAGCAGGCCACCGATGGCAAAGCCCACGAACGGGCCCACCAGGAGCCTGCCCACGGACACCGCGGTGATGGCGCGCCAATGCCGTGCGATACCCGACACATCCAGCTCGATCCCCGCGTAGAGCATGACCACGGGCAGCAGCGCGGCGGCAAGGAAGTTGACCGGCAGGTTGATGAGGCTCGGCAGTTCATGCACACCCACGAGCGTCAGGACGAGTCCGGTGATCAGAGCCCACATGGGTGGCAGCAGCAGGCCTCGAAGCGAACTGCGGATCGATATGCGGTCGTCGATGTGCCCCTCGCCGAAGAACGATGCCACCACGGGGGTGAACGTCCAGATGAGGATTCCCGTGCCAAGGGCGTCGTACATCAGCGCCACGGGCAGGGAGTACTGGCCTCCGGAGGCCGCGATGAGGGGCAGGCCGAAGAACCCCGTGTTGGCGATGGCGATGCAGATGATGACCGCGCCCGTCGCGGCCCGGGAGAGCCTGAGCGCGCGCGCCGCCAGCAGGCCGACGGGTGCGAGAGCCGCGGTCACGAGAAAGGCGACGACGGGAACGAGTATGAGATCCCAGTGCAGGTGGGCGCCGACGAAGATCTTCAGCACCAGGGCGGGCATGAAGACGTACAGCGTGAGCTGCACGAGGATGCGCCCGTCCGCACGTCGCACGATTCCGGCCCGCCGCACCAGCGTGCCCAGCAGGATCATCAGCAGCGCCGCGAAGGTGGTCTCTACCACCGGATGCCCTCGGCGCGATCGTTGCGGGGGGCGGGCCTACCCGCCGGCATGGCGCCCCACGAGATAGACGGCCCCCGCAGCCAGAAGGTTGGGGCGCCGAAGAACGAGCCCGCGCGCCGGACCACCCCGGTCGTCCAGCAGCACCCGCCGCTGGGCCTGGAGGTCCTCGTGCACCAGCAACGACTCGAAGTCGCGGATGGTGCACAGGTGAATGTTGGGCGTGTCGTACCACCGGTAGGGAAGTGAGCGGGATTCCGGCATGCGTCCGCGCCCGGCAAGCGACCACCGCAGGCGCCAGTAGCCGAAGTTGGGAAACGACACGATGCCCACGCGCCCGACGCGCATCATCTCGTTCAGCACAAGAGCCGGGCGGTGCGTGGCCTGCAGCGTCTGCGACAGGATCACCACGTCGAAGGTGCCATCGTCCACGTCGGACAGCCCGCGATCGATGTCACCCACCATCACCGGCACGCCCCGCGCCACGGAGGCGTGGAACCCCTCATCGCTGATCTCCACGCCGGTGCCATCGCACCCCTTCTCGCGGATCAGGTGGTCAAGCAGGGCGCCATCGCCGCAGCCGAGATCCAGCACGCGGGATTCCGGCGGCACCATGGCAGCGACGACGTGGAGATCGGGGCGGAGAGCCATGGTCCTGAGGCTACCGTCTCATGCCCCTGATCCCCGCAGCGCACCCCCGTGACACCTCGGCCGCACCGCGCGGGAATCGCGCCTGACACCATTCTCGCTCCCTGCTGCGCACTCCGGCGCGCGGGGAACCCGTCCCGCAGGAGGGGCTCAGACCCCCACGTCGGTCGCCGTGCGGTTGAGGAATGCGGCCACGGTGCGGTGGTACTCAGGAATATCCAGCAGGAACGAGTCGTGGCCCCACGGGCTCTCGATCTCACGAAAGGTCACCGGAGCACGCCGCGACTGCAACTGCCGCACGATCTCGCGCGAATGCGCGGTGTCGAAGCGCCAGTCGGAGTCGAACGACACCACCAGGAACCGTGCGCTCGTGTTCTCAGAGCCGGCGCCCGCGGCCGCGGAGTCGGCGAAGGCGTCGAAGTAGTCCATCACCCGTGTCAGGTACAGGTAGGTGTTGGCGTCGAAGCGCTTCAGGAACGCCTCGCCCTGATGACGCAGGTACGACTCCACCTGGAAATCCACGTCGAAGTCGAAGCGGGGGGCATCGCCGTGCTGCAGGCGTCGCCCGAACTTCTCGCGCATGGACTCCTCGGACAGGTACGTGATGTGGGCCATCATGCGCGCGATGCTGAGCCCGTTGTCGGGTGCGCGCCCGGTTCCGTAGTAGTCGCCCCCCTGGAAATCCGGATCGCGCATGATGGCCTCGCGGGCCACCGCGCTGAACGCGATGTTCTGGGCGGACAGGCGCGATGACGCGCAGACCACCACTGCGGCGGCGATCTCATCGGGGTGGTCGATGGCCCACTGCAGCACCTGCATTCCGCCGAGCGACCCCCCGAGGGCGCCCGCCAGCCGCCGGATGCCCAGGTGGGCCACCAGCGCCCGGTGCACGGACACCAGATCGCGCACGGTGAAGAGCGGAAAGCTCAGCCCGTACGGCACCGCCGTGTCCGGATTCACCGAGCCCGGCCCGGTGGTGCCCTGGCAGCCACCCAGCAGGTTGGAGCACACCACGAAGAAGCGATCGGTATCCACCGGCTTGCCGGGACCGATCATGGTGTCCCACCACCCGGGCCGGGATGGGTCGCCGTGGTGCCCTGCGGCGTGCGCGTCACCCGTGAGCGCATGGCACACGTACACCGCATTGGTGCCGCTCGCGTTCAGGGCCCCGTACGTCTCGTACGCGACCTCGACGGGGCCAAGCGACGCCCCGGACTCGAGCACCAGCGGATCGTCCTCGGTGTACAGGACGACCCGCTGGGTCTCGGTCAGACCGAGCCCCTCCGTGGAGGGGCGCGTCGTCAGGCGGTTGCCCCCGCGCCGGCCACGGCCTTCGCCAGTGACTGGTCCAGATCAGCGATCAGGTCGCCCACGTTCTCGATGCCCACCGACAGGCGCACCGTCTCGGGTGTGACGCCGGCCAGCTCCAACTCGGCCTCGTCCAACTGGGCATGCGTCGTGGTGGCCGGGTGAATGGCCAACGACTTGGCGTCACCGATGTTGGCCAGGTGGCTGAACAGCTCCAAGCCGTTGATGAACCTCTGGCCACCCTCGCGGCCGCCCTTGATCCCGAACGTCACCAGCGCACCGTAGCCGCCGGACAGGATGCGGTTGGCGGTCTCGTGGTACTTCGACGACTCGAGGCCCGGGTAGTCCACCCACTCCACGTCCGGGTGGGCCTGGAGATGCCTGGCGATGGCCATGGCGTTGTCCGAGTGCCGCTCCATGCGCAGCGGCAGGGTCTCGATGCCCTGCAGGAACAGGAATGCGTTGAACGGCGAGAGTGCCGCGCCGGTGTTGCGAAGCAGCACCGTGCGCACGCGGCCGATGTATGCCGCCGGCCCGAGGGCGTCGGCCCACACGACCCCGTGGTACGAGGGGTCGGGCTTCGTGAGGCCCGGGAAGCGATCCGTATTGGCGACCCAGTCGAACGTGCCGGAGTCCACCACGATGCCGCCGATTGAGGTGCCGTGGCCACCGATGAACTTGGTGAGCGAGTGGACCACGATGTCCGCGCCGTGCTCGAACGGACGGCAGAGCATGGGCGTGGGCACCGTGTTGTCCACGATGAGCGGCAGGCCCTGTGCGTGCGCCGCCTCGGCCCAGACATTCAGGTCCACCACGTTCAGGCGCGGGTTGCCGAGGGTTTCGACGAACACGGCACGCGTCTTGTCGTCCACCAGCGAGGCCAGTTCCTCCGGCGCATCAGGGTCGGTGAACCGAACGTCGATGCCGAACTGCGGCAGGGTGTGGGCGAAGAGGTTGTACGTCCCCCCGTAGAGCGTGGACACGGACACGATGTTGTCCCCCGCCCGGGTCACGTTGAGCACCGAATACGTGACGGCGGCCTGGCCAGAGGCCGTCACGCAGGCCGCGATGCCGCCCTCAAGCGCTGCCACGCGCTGCTCCAACACGTCCCACGTGGGGTTCATGATGCGGGTGTAGATGTTGCCCGGCACCTTCAGCGCGAACAGGTCCGCGGCGTGCTGGGCGTCGTCGAACGTGAACGACGTGGTCTGGTAGATCGGCACGGCCCGGGCGTTGGTGGTCGGGTCCGGCACCTGGCCACCATGAAGGGCGACGGTCTCGGGGTGCTGCTCACTCATGTGCTGTTCTCCCCTGCTCGTACGGAGATTCTGCCGCCGCCCATCGCGGGTCCGCGACGATACTCCATATAACCTAACTCATTATGGGTATTTAGGTCAGCCGCTGTTTCCGGACGATGCCCGGGTGAATGCCTGCGCGGCGTGACACTGGCCCGATGTCGGGAACGGTGTCATGGGCGACGCGCATGTGCCCGGTTCGGAGAGGGCCGGCCGGGCCCGTCGGGATGCACTGCCCTTCCGCCGACCGACGACCATTCCCGTCTTCGGCGCGTCATGTGCCGCCGTGCGCGGCGTGGCGACCACCGGCGATCCAGAAGCGATCGTGTGTGCTCTGCGGACGCGTACCCGGTTCCGTTGACCACCACTGGCGCCCGAACCTGGTGCCGGTGTCACAGGCGAATGCCCGGGGGGGTCGATCACGTGCACGCCACCGGCGAAGGGGTACGGCGCGTGGGGACCGTCCCGCTACCGTAGGCCGATGCAGGAAGCGCAGGATGCCGTTCGCGAGGCCGTCGACTGGATCGTGCTGGTGATCGAGTCGGCCGGCGCGGTGGTCATCGCCATCGGTGCGGTGCTGGCGATCCTCATGGCGCTGCGGGCCATGCGCCACCCATGGCGACCCGATGCCTTCACCCGCGTGCGCCTCACGCTCGGGTCGTACCTGGTGCTGGGGCTGGAGTTCCAGCTGGCGGCCGATATCCTGAAGACGGCCATCGCCCCGTCGTTCACGGAGATCGGCCAGCTGGCCGCCATCGCCGCCATCCGGACGATGCTCAATTACTTCCTCGAACGCGAGATCAAGCAGGAGCGCGCCGAGCTGGCCGCCCAGGGGAAGGATCTCGCGCCGCTCCTCTCTCCCCGTCACTGACCTCGTGCGCATGGATCAGGTGCTGTTGTTCGCGGCGTTCCCGGTCCTGGTGGCGGTGGGGCTGCTGATGGGCCTCATGCTCGCGGCGCGCGGACACTGGCGCGACGGCCTGTCGCTGGGGCTCTTGTTCTGGGTGGCGGCGGGGCTGCTGACCTTGGGGGTCGACGGAACCTGGACCGCCCTTGGCATTGCCGCATCCATCATCGCCATTCGCACGATCGTCATGTGGACTCTGGCGTCAACCCGATCCCCGAGGGCGTGAGAACCGTGCCATCCGGCTGGGCAACGCCTCACGGGGGCGAACCCGAAAACGACGGGGGGCGAGCCCGAAGGCCCGCCCCCCTGTGAAGCATGAGCCGTGAGGCTCAGATCACATCATGCCGCCCATGCCACCCATGTTCGGGGACATGCCGCCGCCGCCGCCCATCGGACCCATTCCGCCCTCGTCGGGCTTTGTCACGATGATGCACTCGGTGGTGATGATGTTCTTCGCGATCGACGCTGCGTTCTGCAGCGCCGAGCGCGTCACCATCGCGGGGTCGATGATCCCGGCGTCGACCAGGTCGATGTACTCACCCGTGTCGACGTTGAGGCCCTGACCCACCGGCAGCTCGCGCACCCGGTTGACCACGACCGAGCCCTCGAGCCCGGCGTTGTCGGCCAGCTGGCGGAGCGGGGCGTCGAGGGAACGGCGCACGATGTCCACACCGGTCGCCTCGTCACCCTTCAGCTTCAGCTTCGCGAGCGAGGCCTCGGCGTTGATGAGCGCCACGCCGCCACCCGGAACGATGCCCTCCTCGAGGGCGGCACGGGTTGCCTGGAGAGCGTCCTCCACGCGGTGCTTCTTCTCCTTCATCTCGGTCTCGGTGGCAGCGCCGACCTTGACCACTGCCACACCGCCGGCCAGCTTCGCGAGGCGCTCCTGGAGCTTCTCACGATCGAAGTCCGAGTCAGACGTCTCGATCTCGGTCCGGATCTGCTTGATCCGACCCTTGATGGCGTCGGACTTGCCCGCGCCGTCGATGATCGTGGTGGCGTCCTTGCCCACGACGATCTTGCGTGCGCGACCGAGCAGCGAGATCTCGGTGTTCTCGAGCTTCAGGCCCATCTCCTCGGAGACGACCTCACCGCCGGTGAGGATGGCGATGTCCTCGAGCATCCGCTTACGACGGTCGCCGAAGCCCGGGGCCTTCACGGCGATGCCGGTGAAGGAACCGCGCAGCTTGTTGACGATGAGGGTGGCGAGAGCCTCTCCCTCGACGTCCTCGGCGATCATGAGGAGCGGCTTGCCCGTCTGGATGACCTTCTCCAGAAGCGGAAGCATGTCCTTGACCGTCGAGACCTTGCCGCCATGCACGAGGACGTAGGCGTCCTCGAGCACTGCCTCCATGCGGTCCTGATCCGTGACCATGTACGGAGACATGTAGCCGCGGTCGAACTGCATGCCCTCGGTGAACTCGAGCTCCATCCCGAAGGTCTGGCCCTCCTCGACGTTCACCACACCATCCTTGCCGACCTTCTCGATGGCGTCGGAAATGACGTCACCGATCTCGCGGTCGCGCGCCGAAATGGTGGCGACGCGAGCGATCTCCTCCTTACCGGAGACCTCGCGACTCTGCGTGCGAATCGCAGTGACAACCTGGTCGACGGCGGCCTCGATGCCGCGCTTGAGACCCATGGGGTTGGCACCGGCGGCCACGTTCTTCAGACCCTCGCGCACGATGGCCTGTGCAAGAAGGGTGGCCGTGGTGGTGCCGTCACCGGCAACGTCGTTGGTGGCCGTGGCCACCTCGCGCACGAGCTGAGCACCCTGGTTCTCGAACGGGTCCTCGAGGTCGATTTCACGAGCGATTGTGACGCCGTCATTGGTGATGGTCGGCGCGCCGAACATCTTGTCGATGACCACGTAGCGGCCCTTGGGCCCCAGGGTCACCTTGACCGCGTCGGCGAGGGTGTTTACCCCGCGCTCAAGCGCGCGGCGTGCATCCTCGTTGAACTTGATCTCCTTCGCCATATCTGTGTCCCTCAGTCCTTTCGAGTTCTCCGACGGGCCTTACTTCTTACCCTTGGCGGGCGTGGCAAACTTGGCCAGGATGTCGTGCTCGGCCAGGACGAGAACGTCCTTGCCGTCCACCGTGATCTCGGTGCCGCCATACTTGGAGTAGATGACCTCGTCACCCTCCTTGACGTCGAGCGGCACGCGCTCACCCTCGATGTAACGACCCGGGCCAACGGCCAGAACCTTGCCGCGCTGCGGCTTCTCCTGCGCGGTGTCCGGAAGCACGATCCCACTGGCCGTGACTTCCTCCGCGTCGAGGGCGATCACGATCACCCGATCTCCGAGCGGCTGGAGCTTCATCTGACCTCCCGATTGTGTCTTCGTCTGTGGGGACCACCCCGGACGGATGGTCCCGGCGGGGCTTGGCACTCGCCCTACCTGAGTGCCAATGGGCATGCTAGGTACATGGCCTGCCCGTGTCCAGCGCCAGCGGTCAACTGTGGGGAATCCCGATATGTCGCGGTAACATCTGCGTCGTTGGCACTCATATCCTCTGGTGGCCTTGATCTGGGTGTGGCCACGCGTTCCCCCCACCCCATCGGGTGTGGGTTACCCGAAGCACTCGTGCCGCGCGACGGTGCCGGAACCCACCCCACAGCCATTGCCCGACGATCAGGCGTCGGCCGGCCCGACGGCGGACCTGCCCGCGATGATCCACCCCACAGGGATGGACCGGAGCAGCCGGCATGAGGCCATCGGATTCGGCCCGACGCACCATCAGGCTCTCCACAGCCGTCGTAGCGATGACCGCCGCACCGGGAATCGGCATTGCCCTGGGTGCGAATTCCCTTTCGCAGGGGATCCGCGTGCCGTGTCCCATTCTTCAGTGCGCGGCGGGCAGCACCACGACCGCGCGAAGACCGCCGCCCGGGGCGTCCTCCAGGCGCACCTCGCCACCGGATCCCCGCACGAGACGGTCCACGATCGCCAGGCCCAGTCCGGACCCGCCGCCAGGCTTGGCGCGGGGCGACCTCCAGAAGCGATCGAACGCATGCAGGCGCTCCTCGGGGGTCATGCCACGCCCCTGATCCGTGATGAGCACCTGCACCTGACCGTCAACGGCAAGACCGCCCACGAACACGGTGCCGCCCTCCGGCGAGGCATCGACCGCGTTGTCCACCAGATTGTCCACCACCTGCTCGAGCACGCCGTCGGCCAGTCGGGCACGAAGACCCGGTTCAACGCGCACGTCGATCGTCACGCCCGACTCGGCGGCCAGGTCCTGCCACGCGGTGGCGCGCTCGGTGACCACTGCCGACACATCCCTCCGGGTGACGGGCTCTTCCCGAAGGTCGGCTCGAGCAAGGGCCAGCAGCCCGTCCACGAGGCGCGACAGGCGATCGACCTCGGCGATGGCGGCATCGGCATCTGCATCGCTTGCCGGCCCGGCCGCGTACCCGAGGCTGTCGATGCGCAGCCGCATGGCGGTGAGAGGCGTGCGCAGTTGGTGGGAGGCGTCGGCGACGAATGCCTCCTGCGAACCGACGAGTTCCTGCACCTGCGCAACCATCACGTTGAAGCGGTGCGCCAGGGCCCGCACCTCGGCTGGGCCCTCATTCTCGGGCGAGCGCGTGGTGAGGTCGCCCTCGCCCACCGCCTTCGCGCTGCGCTCCAGGCGCGCCAACGGACGGGCCACCCAGCGGGCGATGAGCCATCCGATGAGGGCCACGGCGGCCAGGGTGATGGCGGCCACGCCCAGGAGCAGCAGCCAGTAGTCACGCGACCGTCCCGCGATCTCCGAACCCGGGTACGTCAGACGCACGGCGCCGTACACGGTGCCGGATGCCGCAACCGGCACCGCCACGTACAGAAGATCCGTGCCCAGGGTGTCGGAGTATCTGCTGCCGGTGGCCACGTTGCCGGCCAGGGCCCGTCGGATCTCGGGACGCGTGGACAGGCTGCGTTGCCCCGGAGCAGGTGGGTCGGTGTCGATGATGACGCTCCCGGTCGGTCCGGTGACCGCCACCCGCGCTCCGGTCTCCGTGGCATAACGATCGGCAATGGATGCCACGGTCGCCTTGTGAACGGGTGTGGGGTCGCGCAGATCGTCCTGCACCAGGGATGCAACCACGCCCGCATCGCGTTCCATGCGCAGCAGAAGGTCCTGCTGCAGGTTGTGCTGGTGAGTGATGCCGAGCGGCACCATGAGCACCACCAGCACCACAACGGTGAGGATGAGGTACCCGGCGAGCAGCCGGCGGGTCACGCGGCGGGAACTCCGAGACGGAATCCCACCCCGCGGACGGTCTCCACCCACGCGGGGTCGCCCAGCTTTCGGCGCAGTGACGACACATGCACGTCGATGGCCTTCGTCTGCACGGCCCAGGTGGTTCCCCACAGGCGACGCAGGATGTCGTCGCGGCTCACCACGGCTCCGGGATCGGCCGCGAGCATGGCCAGGATGTCGAACTCCCTCGGCGTGAGGTTGACATCGGCATCGCCGATGGACACGCGCTGGGCACGCAGGCTGACCGTGAGCGAACCCGCCACGAGCTCGTCGGGAGCCTCGTTGGACGGGCCCGTGTCGGCAACGCGGCGCATCACCGCATTGATCCGGGCGATCAGCTCGCGAAGCCCAAAGGGCTTCACCACGTAGTCGTCGGCACCGATCTCAAGACCCACCACGCGGTCGACCTCCTCGCCGCGGGCGGTGACCATGATGATCGGCACGCGGCTCCTCGACCGCACCTCGCGGGCCACGGCGTAGCCGTCCATGTCGGGCAGACGCAGGTCGAGCAGGATGAGGTCGGGCTCGGGCGCCGCCAGGGCCTCGGCCCCGGTGGCCGCGCGCTCCACCTCAAATCCCTCGCGGCGCAGGCCGTCGGCCAGTGGGATGGCGATCGAATCCTCGTCCTCGACGATGAGAAGTCTCATAGGACGCAGTATCTACGGTGAGCACGCCGCGCGCGGGGCCTTTGACGAATCCTTACCGTTCGCCGGATAAGCCCGAACCACATCCCCTCTTGCCGCTCACGGACCCCGACCTATGGTTGCTCCATTGCAATCGGGACACGGGAGGATCAGGGGTGAACAAGCGCGGAGTCATCACGGTGAGCGTGCTCTTCGGCCTCTTTGCACTCTGCTTCGGCGTGCTGGGAGTGAGGGCGCTCACACTGGGGCGGGACACCCCCGCGCTGAGCCAGTCGGCGATCGCGAAGCGCACGGCGTCGGCAAACCATCTGGAAGCGCAGATCCGCAAGGCGGCGAACAACGCACCACCGACCCTCCCCGTGGTTCCCTCCCGAGTCAGCACACCCGCTGCGTCGGGTGGCGCGGTCTCTGCGCCGGTTCAGCGGGTGGTCATGCTTCCCGCACCACAGACAGCACCTCGACCCGCCGCGAGACACGGCGAGCACCACGAAAGGGAAGGCGGCGATCATGCGGACGACTGAACAGACACGGAAGAGCGTGCGGCGGGCCGCAATCGGGGTGACCGTTGTCGCCGCGCTCGGCCTTGGGGTCGCGTTCGGGGCGGACCCGTACCCGACGAGCCAGCCGCAGAACACCCCCCAGGTCCTCGCACTGCAGAAGAGGGAGCGCACGCTGGCCCGGGAGTCAGGGGTCATCAACACCATGAATGCTCGCCGCTGGGCCGAGTACCGGGTGGCGCTTCGCCAGAGGCAGCAGGAAATCGTCGTGGTGCAGGCGGAGAATGCCCGGTCCGCACGGGCCGCGGCGTCCCAAGCGGCTGCCGTTCAGTCGTCGTCATCGTCATCGTCATCGGGGTCGGGGTCGCAGGTGACGTACGTGCAGTCCGCGCCGGCCGCGCGCTCGAGCGCATCCTGATGATGCGACGTTCCTTCCGCGCGATGGGAACGGACGTCGAGCTCCTGCTCGCGCCGGCGGTTGATTCCGCCGATGCGGAGGAGGCCCTGGATGCAGCGACCCGCGAGATCGCCCGTATCGAGGAACTCGCCAGCCGCTTCCGCCCGGAGTCGGAACTCTCGCGGCTGAACGCCGCGGGGTCATTGGAGGTGTCACCGGATCTGATGCGGCTCGTCACCCTGGCCCTGTCTCTGCGCGAGGCCACCGGGGGCCGTTTCGACCCCACGGTGCACGCCGCGATGATGGCCGCGGGCTATGACCGCACGCTCGACGAAGTGCCGCCTGAGGGCCCCGCGGCAGGGCCGGCCGTACCCGCCCGCGGGATGGTGAACGCGAATCCCGAGACGGGGCACATCACTCTGGGGCCCGGAGTGGGGCTGGACCTGGGCGGCATCGCCAAGGGATGGGCCGCCGATCGCGCGGCCGACGTCCTGGGTGTGGCGGGGGGCTGCCTGGTGAACATGGGTGGCGACATCGCCGTACGCGGCGCCAATGACGGCGAGCCATGGGCGGTCGAGGTGATGCACGGCGACGGTCCGGCGACCCTGGGCCTGACCCGCGGCGGCCTGGCCACATCGGGCACCGACCGGCGCAGGTGGCGACGCGGCGGTGAGGAGATGCACCATGTGATCGATCCGGCCACGGGCCGACCGAGCACCACGGATCTGGTTCGTGTGACCACCGTGGCGGAGGACGCCGCCCACGCCGAGGCGTGGGCGACGGCGCTCCTGGTGTCGGGAAGCGACGCCGCCGCCCGGGAGGCCGACGAGATGGGCCTTCCAGCCGTGCTGGTGGGATCTGACGGACGAACGACGAGTGCTGGAGGGCTCTCATGAGCAACCTGCCGTTCTGGTGGATCATGGCCCGGGCATCGGGCGTGGTGGGATACCTGCTGATCACCGCGAGCATGGTGGCCGGGGTGGTCCTGCGCTCGCGTCTGATGCAGAAGGTCGTGTCGCCGATCGGACGCATGGAGTGGCACAAGGTGCTGGCCATGCTGGGACTCGCAATGGTGGCCCTTCACGGGCTGGCGCTGGTGATGGATACCTACATGCCAATCAGCCCCATCAATCTGGTCGTGCCCGGCGGTATCGCATATCGGCCGCTCTGGACCGCCTTCGGCGTGCTTGCCATGTGGATGATGGTCGTCGTGTCGGTGACCGCCGCGATTCGCAAGAACCTCAGCGCCCGTACGTGGAAGGGCATTCACATGGCGAGTTACGGCGTCTTCCTGACCGCCACGATCCACGGTCTGATGGCCGGGACCGACAGCGGGCGCCCATGGATGCTCGGCGTCTACCTGGGCTCCACGGCCCTGGTGGTGGCGGTCGCCAGCCGTCGCTTCCTGGCCGGCCCCAACGCACCCCTCAGGCGATCCCGTGGCAAGGAGCAGCCCGTGGCTCAGGAGCAGCCCGCGGCTCGGGCTCGGGCGACGGCTCAGGCTCGCCCGGTGGCTCAGGAGCAGCCCGTGGCTCGGGCTCGGGCGACCGCTCAGGCTCGGGCGACGGCTCAGGCTCGCTCGGTGGCTCAGGAGCAGCCCGT
>Ga0082335_1001644_pt1 | contig 45832 bp, 50 predicted proteins | sample Subgrocontami58m_FD_72375 | JGI IMG/M metagenome (GOLD analysis project Ga0082335, IMG submission 72375) | Subsurface groundwater microbial communities from S. Glens Falls, New York, USA - GMW37 contaminated, 5.8 m (SPADES assembly) (version 2) ...
CGTCCACCGAGCAGCCGCAGATCGAGTCGTGCGCCGAGTTCTGGATCACCCGGCTCCAGGCGACCCGCAGCAGCTCCTCGGGCCACGCTCCGCCGTGGAGAGCCTGGAGTGGCTCGGCGTAGCGCTCGAGCGCCCGCTCGGCCCGCGCGCAGGCGGCCTTGAGGTCGATCCGCGCCGACGTGACGCCGACGAGCATGTTCGCGCGGGCCGCCGACCGGAGCTCACCACGGATCCGCACGAGCCCCTCGTCGTCCCCGGGGCGGCCGAGGTAGCCGCCGAGCGTCTCGATCTCGACGCGGAAGCGGCTCTGCGCGGCGTTCACGCGCTCGACGTGCCCGACGAGCTCCGGCGAGGGCTCCTGGTGGTCGGTGCCGTACATGGCGAGCAGGTCGTCGTCGCCGAAGAAGGGGCCCACCGACTCCGCGAACGTCTCGAGCCGCTCCGCCAGCAGCTCGGGCGCGTCGAGCAGGTAGGCGGCGTTGCCGTAGCCGCCGACGAGGTACTCCGCGCGCACGGTCGACCCGTCCGGGGCCTCCCAGAGGAAACGGTGGCGATCGACCGCGGCGGGGACGCCGCGCCAGACCACCGCGTCGGTGAGACCCGCGCGGCGGAGGATCTGCGGCATCTGCGCGACGTGGCCGAACATGTCCGGCAGGTAGCCGACGGCCATCGCGCCACCGAGCTCCTCCGCCCGGCGCCAGCCGGTCTCGAGGTTGCGGACGATCGACTCGCCCGAGATGAGGAACTCGTCGACGAGGATCTGCCAGGGCCCGACGGCGAGGTGCCCCTCGCCGATCAGCCGCCTAATCCGCGGCTCGGCCTGAGGCCGGATCTCGAGGTAGTCGTCCACCGTCGCGAGCTGGCCGTCGAGCGTGAAGACGAAGCGCGGGTCCGCCTCCATCGTCTCGAGCACGCGGTCGATCAGGTCGACGAGGCGCGCGCGGAAGACCTGGAACGGCAGATACCACTCACGGTCCCAGTGCGTGTGTGGGATGAGGTGGACGGTTCTCATCCGCGTAGCGCCTCCCCGCCCAGCTCCAGCCCGCGCTGCTCGGCGAGCCGGCGCGCAACCGCCTGGCACGTGACGATGTCGGCGCGCCCTTCGGCAACCCCTGACGCCGGCGGCGCGCCCGTCGTGACGAGCCCGTGGAAAGCCGCGAGCTCCCGCTCGAACGCCTCGTCCGTGGAGCGGAAGCGTACTGTCCGCACGGCTCCGCCCTCGGCCTCGGTGACCGTCAGCACGGTCGGGGCGTGCAGCAGGTAAGGGGACGGGAAGACGACCGCGACCGTGCCCCGCTCGTCGTGCACGGCGACCTCCTCCCGGTACGCCGGGTAGCCCTCGAGGTAGTGCCAGCGGATCGAGAGCCGCGCCTCCCCGGGCAGGGTTGCGAGGATGGCCACCGACGTCTCGCCCCAGGTCTCGGCGTGGTCGATCCGCACCGGGTCGCCGACGAGGTCGCGGACGACGGCGAGATCGTGGACGACGCTTCCGAGCAGCACGTCGGTGTAGAGCCGGCCGAGCTCGCGCGCCGCCGGCCCGAGCGCCCGCTCGGCGAGCGCGTCGCTCTCGTCGCGCAGGCGCGCGCGCGTTTCCGCGGGCACGTCCGTCGCCGCCGGCAGCGGGCCCGCGTGCGCGAGCTGAGAGGCGGCGGACGGGTGGAGGACCGTGACCTCGACCGAGCGCGCGGGGGAACGCTCTTGGACGATCTCCCGCGCCCGCACGACCGCCGGGTCGTAGAGCTTCATGTAGCCGAGCGCGAGCCGCGCCTCCGCCAGCGCCTCCGTCTCGGCGAGCGTGTACGCGAGCGGCTTCTCGCAGAAGACCGGCAGGCCCGCGTGGGCGGCCGCCGCCGCGGCGGCCGCATGCGACCCGGAGCTCAGGATCATCACCGCGTCGATGCCGCCGACGGCGAGCAGCTCGTCGAGCGAGCCGAAGCGGCGCCCGGGCGAGACGCCGTAGCGCACGCCGACGGCGTCGAGCGTCGCCCGCGACAGGTCGCAGAGAGACACGACCTCGAAGAGGTCGGCCCGTTTCGCGAGCAGGGGCAAGTGGACTGCCTGCGCGACCGCGCCGGTCCCGAAGACGCCGATCCGGACTCGGGCCGGCGCGCTCAACTCTTGACGGAGCCCGCGAGCAGGCCCTGGACGAAGTAGCGCTGAAGGCTGAAGAAGACGACGAGAGGCAGGATCATGAGCAGGAAAGCGCCGGAGCTGAGGAGGTTCCACTCCTGCCCGTACGTCGAGAGCAGGTCGTTGATCTTCAGCGTCATCGGCCGCTGGTTCGGGTTCTGGACGAAGATCAGCGCCATCAGCAGGTCGTTCCAGACCCAGAGGAACTGAAAGATGCCGTACGAGGCGATCGCGGGCACGGAGAGCGGCACGACGATGCGCCGGAAGACCGACAGGTTGGAGGCACCGTCGATCCGCGCCGCCTCGACGAGGTCGCGCGGGAGCGTGATGAAGAAGTTGCGCAGGAGGAAGATCGCGAGCGGGAGCCCGAAGGCCGAGTGCGCGAGCCAGATCCCGGCGTAGCTGTCGGCGACGCCCATTGTCCGGAACAGCTTCAGCAGCGGCACGAGCGACGTCTGAATCGGTACGACCATCAGCGCGACGAGCGTCAGGAAGATCGTGTCCCTGAGCGGGAAGCGGATCCACGCGAAGGCGAACGCCGCGAGCGAGCCCACGGCGAGCGGGATCAGCGTCGACGGGATCGTGATGAAGAGGCTGTTCAGGAAGGCGTGGCCCATGCCGGCCGCGTTGATGACCGCTCCGTAGTTGTCCAGCGTGAAGCTCGGGTCCTTGACGACGTCCCACCAGCCCGTGGACGAGATGTCGGGCCGGGGCCTGAAGGACGTGACCGCGAGCCCGAGCGTCGGGACGAGCCAGATGACCGCGAGCGCGATCAGCGCGATGTGAACCGGCGTCCTGCTGAGGAAGCCGACGATCCGCGCGCTCCGCGTCTCGGCCTCGGGCTCGTGCGCCGTCGCCGCCATCAGGTGGTCACCCGCTCGCTCCGGAAGCGCCGGACGTTCAGCGCCATGATCGGGACGATCAGGAGCAGCATCACGACGGCGACCGCGGCGCCGTAGCCGCCGCGCCCGTTCTCGAACGTCTCGAAGAACATCGAGTACGCGATCACGCGGCTCGAGGCGCCCGGCCCACCCCGGGTCATGATGTAGATGACGTCGAAGACCTTGATCACGTTGATGATCAGCCAGACGGCCACGACGGCCAGCGGCAGGCTGATCATCGGCATCAGGATCCGCCGGAAGACCGCCCACTCCCCGGCCCCGTCCACGCGCGCCGCCTCCACGATCTCGGTCGAGATGCCCTTCAGGGCGGCCGAGAGCACGACCATCGCGAACCCGGCCGAGAACCAGACGTAGGCGACGATGATCGCGTAGTTGACCGTGCTCTCCCTGCCCACCCACGAGACCGGGTCGGCGCCGAGCCGGGTCGTGATCGCGTTCAGCAGGCCGATGTGCGGGTCTGGGCTGTAGACGAACAGCCAGATCACGCCGACCGCGGTCGCCGCGATCGACATCGGCACGAACACGGAGGCCTTCACGAGCCGCTCGTAGCGGACGCGGCCGGCGAGCACCGCGAGCACGAGCCCGAGCGCGATGCAGAGCCCCGTGTAGAGCACCATCCACTTGAGGTTGTTGACGAGCGCTCCCTGTGGCGGGAAGCGGTGGAGGTCGAGGAAGCTCGGGTCGTCGGTGAGGAGCTCCTTGTAGTTGTCGAGCCCGACCCACTGCTCGAAGCGCAGGCCGCGGCCGCGGTCGAGGCTGAGCCGGATCGTCCAGATCGCCGGGTAGACCAGGAACGTCGCCAGGATGACGAGGGCCGGCAGGACGAAGACGAGGCCCTGCGTGGCCTCCCACGGCGACGCCTGCGCGAGGCGCCGCAGCCGGCCGCGAACCTCGGAGGCGGGAACCGGAGTCGGGCCCTGGCTCATGCGCTGAGGAGACCGCGGCGCCCCGGGCGGGGCGCCGCGGTCTCCGGGCTCTACGCCTTGAACGCCTTCACTGCCTTCTTCTGGAAATCGCTCAGCAGCTTGTTGATGTCGCCCGGCTTCTGGATCACGTTCTGGAGCAGCGTGCCCCAGTCCTCACCGAGCGAGCCCGGCAGGAGGTCGGAGCCGTCGAAGCGGAAGACCTTCGCCGCCGCGACCTGCTTCGCTTCCGCCCTGACGAGCACGTTCGGGTAGGCGCTCGCCGGGACGTTCTTGTTCGGCGAGACGATCGCACCCGTCGAGACCCAGATCTTCCCGGCCTCGCGCGACGACAGGTACGCGAGCAGCGCTCGCACCTCGGGCGTGTCCTTGAAGGCGCCGGCGAGGTCACCGCCGCCGACGACCGGGCTCCCGAAGCGCGCGTTGATGGTCGGGAACGGCGCCTCCTGGATCGTGACGCCCGGCTTCAGCTTCGGGTTGACGTCGCCGAGCGCGATGCCGCCGACGAAGCCGCCCTCCATGTAGAGGTGCGCGTCGGGGTTCGTCCCGAAGACGCGTCCGATGCCGTCGACGAAGCCCGTGCCGAGGGCGCCTTCGATGCCGCCGGCGACGTAGTCGTCGTTGATGATCGACGTCATCTGCCGCAGCGCCGTCGCGACGGACGGGTCGGCGAACGACAGCTTTCCGCTGAACAGCGCCGTGTACTTGTCGGGGCCGCCCGAGCGGACGTAGATGTTCTCGAACCAGTCGGTCAGCGTCCACGAGTCCTTCGCGCCGACCGCCCAGGGCGTCTCACCGGCGGCCTTGATCGCCTTCGTGACCGCGAGCAGCTGCGCCCAGGTCTTCGGGACCTTGAGGCCCATCTCCTTGAACGTCGCGGGCGAGTACCAGATGACGCTCTTCGAGTTGGCCTTCGCCGCGATGCCGTAGATCTTCCCGTCCACCGTGCCGAGGTCGATCCACGCCTTGCTGTAGTTGCGCTGGAGCGACCCCTTCGACATGCCCATCGTCCCGAGGTCCTTGATCGCGCCCTCGCGGGCGAGATCGGCGAGCACGCCGGGCCGCGGGATGATCGCGACGTCGGGCGGGTTCCCAGCGGCGACCCGCGTGCGGATCACCGGCAGGAAGTCGCGCGCCGTCTCGTACTGGACCTTGATACCGGTCTTCTTGGTGAACCCGGCCAGGACCTTCAGGAAGGCGTCCTTCTCGGCGCCGCCCCAGAGCGACAAGACGGTGACGGAATTGGCCGATGCCCCTGTCTTCGCGTCGGGCCGCGCTCCGGCTGTCGTGGCGAGCGTTGCCGCCACCGACAGCATGATCGCGAGCGTGAGTGCGGAGAGCTTCGAGCGTTTCACGTCGGACCTCCTTTAGAGAGCCGGCCGTCTGCGGCCGGAAGCTCAACTCTATCGCCGCCCAACCCGCTGTTCAAGCCGCTTCGACCCGGCGCTCGGTGTCGGGATCGAAGACGTGGAGCTTCTCCGGAGGCACCGTGAGCGCGACCGTGTCGCCCGTCCGGACGCTGCGGTCGGAGGAGACGAGCGCGACGAACTCGTTCCCGTCCGCCTCGATGTGGACCAGCTCCTCGTTGCCGAGGTACTCGACGACGTCGACGCGCGCGGGCAGCTCGAGCGAGTCGAGGGCGCCCCCGCCCGAGAGCTCCACGTGTTCGGGGCGGAAGCCGACGAGCACCTCCCGCCCTCGCTCGAGCCGCGCGCCGGGAGGCACCTGCCAGCGGGCCGAGCCGACGACGAGCGCGCCCTCGTCCACGCGGGCGTGGGCGAAGTTCATGGCCGGAGAGCCGATGAAGGCGGCCACGAACACGTTTTCCGGCCGGTCGTAGAGCTGCTTGGGCGATCCCACCTGCTGGAGGACGCCGGCGCTCATCACCGCGATCCGGTCGCCCATCGTCATCGCCTCGACCTGGTCGTGGGTGACGTAGACCGTCGTCGTCCCCAGCCGGTGCTGGAGGCGGAGGATCTCGGCGCGCGTCTGCACGCGGAGCTTCGCGTCGAGGTTCGAGAGCGGCTCGTCCATCAGGAAGACGTCGGGCTCGCGCACGATCGCCCGGCCCAGCGCGACGCGCTGGCGCTGGCCGCCGGACAGCTGCTTCGGCTTGCGGTCGAGCAGGTGTGAGAGGTCGAGGATCTCCGCCGCCTCCTCGACCCGCCGCTTGATGTCGGCCTTGCTCGTCTTCAGCAGCTTGAGGCCGAAGGCGAGGTTCTCGAACACGCTCATGTGGGGATAGAGCGCATAGGACTGGAACACCATCGCGATGTTGCGATCCTTGGACGGCACGCGGTTGACGACCCGGTCGCCGATCAGCAGCCGCCCCGAGGTGATGTCCTCGAGTCCGGCGACGCAGCGGAGCGCCGTCGTCTTCCCGCAGCCGGACGGGCCGACGAGCACCATGAGCTCGCCGTCGGCGATCGCGAGGTCGAGATCGTCGACGCCGACGACCTCGACCCCATAGCGCTTGGTCACGTGCTCGAAGGTGACGCCGGCCATGGACGCCAGAGCCTAACCGGTCGGCGCCGGTTCCCTGAAGAGCTCCTCGTGCATGTACCTGAACATCGGGGGCGGCCCGGCCGGCAGCGGCAGCGCGTACTCGAACGGCCACTCGCCCGCCGCGTACGGCGCTGCGGCCCTCCGCCGCAGGCATTCGGCGAGGACGTGCTGCTTCAGCGGCACGTACCCGGGCACGTGCGGGCCGTGCCGCAGCTCCGTCTCGATCGGGCGGAACTCGTAGTAGAGGACGCGGCGCAGGCCGGACTGTGCCCGGGAGGCCACATGGCTCCGAAGACCCATCCTAGGCGTTTGCTGCCCGAGGGACGGGCTCGCCGAGCCCAGGATCGCACCCAGGAGGTCGGCGGTTCGAGTCCGCCTAGCTCCATTCCGAGAGAACCCAAAGTTGCACGTCCGACGCCTCACGGCTCGGGTCCGCTCGTCTCCGTCTTCAGAGAGCGCTCGCGAGAGCGGGTTCTCCGCTCCCTCTTCGCCGCGGGCCGCGTGGCGATGCAGCACGAGCATCAACGGCTCTGACCCAGGACGTGTCGACGAGAGCTCTGGTCGACAAGATCATAACTTGCTGGTAGGGTAAGAGTCGTGACGACCACAACCAGCGATCCGGGAGTGCCGGCGGACTATGACCCGTCGATCTTCCCGGCGTTCGCAGTGACGGTGGATGTGGTGATCCTGACCATGTCCGACGGCATGCTTCACGTGTTGCTCGTGTGTCGTGGTGAGGCGCCGTTCGAGGGGATGTGGGCGATCCCGGGTGGCTTCAAGCGTCCCAGCGAGACGTTGGACGAGGCGGCGAAGCGGGAGCTGGCCGAGGAGACCGGCGTCGATGGCGCGAGCTTGCTGACCCAGTTCGGCGCCTACGGCGATCCTGAGCGCGACCCTCGACTGAACGTCGTCACGATCGCGTATCTCGCAGTGCTTCGCGAGGTGGGCGCGCTCGTGGCGGGCACGGATGCCGCAGCAGCCGCCCTGATCCCGGTGGCAGACGTGCTCAAGGGAAAGATCGACCTGGCCTTCGATCATCTGCGGATCGTGCGCGATGCGATCGAGCGTGTCCGCGTCGAGCTCGAGGTCACGGGCATCGCAACGGCGTTCGTGGGAGCAACGTTCACCCTGGCCGAGCTGCGGGCGGTGTACGAGGCCATCTGGGGCGTTCAGCTCGACGCCGCGAACTTCCGGCGCAGCGTCGTCGCGGAGGACGGTTGGGTGATCCCGACCGGGCGCCGAGCTCGGCCCGGCCCAGCCGGCGGCAGGCCCGCGGAGCTCTATCGGGCGGGGCGGGCGTGGAGCCACGGCGGACCCATCCATCGCGTACAGCGAACCGAAGAGAGGAAGTGAACGCATGAGAGCAGTTGTCCACGACCGGTACGGGCCTCCGGAGGTTCTGCGCCTCGCAGACGTCGAGCGGCCCGTCCCCAACGAGGACCAGGTCCTCGTCAGGATCCACGCCACGACGGTCAGCCGGACGGACTGCGCAATTCGCGCAGCCCATCCGTTTCTCTGGCGCCTCTTCGCCGGCCTTCTCCGGCCGAAGAGGAAGATCCTCGGCGTCGAGCTGGCCGGAGAGGTCGAAGCGGTCGGCGCAGCCGTCAGCGAGTTCGCGGTCGGTGACCACGTCTTCGGCGGCAGTGCGGGCAGGTTCGGCGCTCACGCCGAGTTCATCTGCGTCCGCGAGAGCGGCGCGCTGGCGCACAAGCCGACCGGCACGACCTTCGAGGAAGCCGCGGCGGTCTGCGACGGAGCAGCCCTCGCGCTCGCATGCCTGAGAAAGGCAGACCTTCGCAAGGGACAGAGCATCGTCGTCTACGGGGCCTCCGGATCCGTCGGAACCGCAGCGGTGCAGCTGGCGAAGCACTTCGAGGCCGACGTCACGGCCGTCTGCAACACCAAGAACCTCGAGCTCGTGAGATCGCTCGGAGCCGACCGGGTGATCGACTACACGCAGGAAGACTTCACGAAGAACGGCGAGACGTACGACGTCATCTTCGACGCTGTCGGCAAGCACTCGTTCAGGCGCTGCAGACGCTCGCTGAAGCCGGGCGGGATCTACGTCTCAACCGACCCGGGGTTCCTGTGGCACCTCCTGATCCTGGCGTTGCTGACCAGGCGGCTCGGAGACAAGAGGGTGAAGATGCGGATAACCAAGTACACGAAGAAGGACATCCTCTTCCTCAAGGAGCTCATCGAGGCGGGCAACTACCGCCCGGTCATCGATCGGACCTACCGCCTGGAGGACGTCGTCGAGGCGACCAGGTACGTCGAGACGGGGCAGAAGACCGGGAACGTCGTGCTGACCCTCAACGGCGTCGTCCGATGAGCGGCGACGCACTTCGACAGCTCACCCACGACCGTCGGCACGCGCGTGAGCGCGAAGCCGAGGCGGAGCGCCTAGCCGCGCATGCCCGCAGCCGCCGCCCCAGCCGTGCGAGTGAGCGGGCGTCGGCAGCCGTGCTCGGGCACCTGCTGGCTGCGCGACGCCACGCGACGCCATGAGGCAACCAGCGAAGAGACGGAAGGGGAAGAAATGAAAGCAGTTGTTCACGACAGGTACGGGCCACCGGACGTGCTGCGACTCGAAGAGGTCGAGCGGCCGGTACCCAAGGACGACGAAGTCCTCGTCAAGATCCACGCCACGACGGTCAACCAGACAGACTGCCACGCTCGCCGAGCCAAGCCGTTCATCTGGCGCTTCTTCACGGGTCTCCTCCGACCGAAGCGAAAGACCCTCGGCGTGGAGCTGGCCGGCGAGGTCGAGACAGTCGGCGCGGCCGTCACCGAGTTCCAAGTCGGCGACCGCGTCTTCGGCGTCAAGGGCTTCGGTGCAAACGCGGAGTACGTCTGCGTCCGCGAGAGCGGCGTGCTCGCGCACATGCCGGCGGGCACGAGCTTCGAAGAGGCTGCGGCGGTCTGCGACGGCGCAGTGCAGGCACTGGCGCACCTGAGACGGGCGGATGTCGGCAAAGGCACGCGCATCGTCGTCTACGGCGCCTCTGGATCCTGCGGCACGGCAGCGGTCCAGCTCGCCAGGTACTTCGATGCCCACGTCACTGCCGTGTGCACAACGAAGAACGTCGAGCTCGTGCGATCGCTCGGGGCCGACGAGGTCGTCGACTACCTGCAGGAGGACTTCACGAAGAACGGCGAGACGTACGACGTCATCCTCGACGCGGTGGGCAAGCACTCGTTCAGACGGTGCAGGCGCTCACTGAAGCCGGGCGGGCTCTACGTCGCAACCGACCGGCTCCATAACCTCATCTTGGCGTTGTGGACGTCGCGGATCGGCGACAAGAAGGTGGTGTTCACGATCCCGCGGCACACGAAGGAGGAGGTCCTCTTCCTCAAGAGGCTCATCGAGGCAGGGCGCTACCGGGCGGTCATCGACCGGACCTACCCGCTGGAGGACGTGGTCGAGGCGACCCGTTACGTCGAGACGTGGCAGAAGACCGGGAACGTCGTACTGACCTTGAACGGGGTCGTCCGATGAAGGCCGCCGTCCGAGACAGGTTCGGTTCGCCCGACGTCGTCGAGATTCGAGAGATCGAGAAGCCAGCGCCCGCCGACGACGAGGTGCTGGTCCGGGTTCGCGCGGCTTCGACCAACCCGGCGGACTGGTACGGCGTGACTGGCCGACCGTTCGTCGCGCGCCCGCAGATGGGGTTGCGCAAGCCGAAGAGCAACACGTTGAGCGTCGACTTCGCCGGCACGGTCGAGGCCGTCGGTAGGAACTTCACGGAGTTTCGACCGGGCGACGAGGTGTTCGGGAGGAGCGGGGCGTTCGCGGAGTACGTGTGCGTTGGCGAGGACCGAGCAGTTGCGCTGAAACCCGCCAACCTGACGTTCGAGCAAGCGGCGGCCGTGCCGGTGGCGGCGCTCACCGCGCTGCAGGGCCTACGCGACAAGGGGCAGATTCAGCCAGGGCAGAAGGTCCTGATCAACGGTGCGTCGGGAGGCGTGGGCACGTTCGCCGTGCAGATCGCCAAGTCGTTCGGAGCGGAGGTGACCGGCGTGTGCAGCACGCCGAACGTCGAGCTCGTTCGCTCGATCGGCGCCGACCACGTCGTCGACTACACCCAGGAGGACTTCACCCGGAGCGACCGGCGCTACGACCTGATGCTCGACGTCGCCGGGAGCAGGTCGTGGCGGGCGTGCAGGCGCGTCCTCAACCCGCAGGCGACCCTCGTGATGGTCGGAGCACCGAAGGGCAACCGTCTGCTCGGACCTCTGGGTCACATCGCCAAGGTACGCCTGGCGGCACTGCGTAGCAGCCAGAAGGTCGTGTTCTTTGTGGCGAAGTTCAACAAGGCGGACATGATGGTCCTGCGAGAGCTGCTCGAGGCCGGAAAGGTGACACCGGTCGTAGACAGGCGGTACGAGTTGAGCGAGATCGCCGACGCTTTCCGGTACCTGGGAGAAGGACATGCCCGAGGAAAGGTCGTCGTCACCCTGTGACGCGTACGAGCCGACGTGCCCCTTGACAAAGGAAAGCGGATGAGAGCAGTTGTCTACGACAGGTACGGGCCGCCGGACGTCCTGCGACTCGAAGACGTCGAGCGGCCCGTCCCCGACGAGGATCAAGTCCTCGTCAAGATCCACGCCACGACGGTCAACCGGACGGATTGCGGCGTTCGCAGCGCCAAGCCGGTCATCACCCGCTTCTTCACCGGCCTCCGCCGACCGAAGCGGAAGATCCCCGGGATGGAGCTGGCCGGCGAGGTCGAGGCAGTCGGCGCAGCCGTCACCGAGTTCGAGGTCGGTGACCACGTCTTCGGCGTCAAGGGCTTCGGCGCGCACGCAGAGCTCACCTGCATACGGGAGAGCAGTCCGCTGGCGCGCATGCCGGCCGGCATGACCTTCGAAGAGGCTGCGGCGATCTGCGACGGTGCGAGCCTCGCACTGGCGTGCCTGAGGAGGGCAGACCCTCTGAAGGGGCGGAGCATTCTCATCTACGGTGCCTCCGGATCCGTCGGCACGTCCGGCGTGCAGCTGGCCAAGCACTTCGGTGCCGACGTCACGGCCGTTTGCAACACCAAGAACGTCGAGCTCGTGAAATCGCTCGGAGCCGACGAGGTCGTCGACTACTTGCAGGAAGACTTCACGAAGAACGGGAAGACGTACGACGTCATCTTCGACGCGGTCGGCAAGCACTCGTTCCTGCGCTGCAGACGCTCACTGAAGGCTGGTGGCATCTACATCGAAACCGACCTCGGGTTCCTGTGGCACGCGCCGGTGCTGGCCCTCCTGACCAGGTGGATCGGAGACAAGAGGGTGGCGCTCGGGATCGCTCGATACACGAAGAAGGACGTCCTCTTCCTCAAGGAGCTCATCGAGGCGGGCAAGTACCGGGCGGTCATCGATCGGTGCTACCCCTTGGAGGACGTGGTCGAGGCGACCAGGTACGTCGAAACGGGTCAGAAGACCGGAAATGTCGTCCTGACAGTCAGCGGCGACCGCGGGACCTGAGCAGGCCGCGCTACTCCTAGAGGTCATCTAGCAGGCTTTTAAGACTTTCAGGAGAGTTTGAAAGAACTCCCCTCAGGACCTGCTCGCGCTCGCACCGGCGCCGCTGACATGATCGCTCTGCTCACCCAAGTGTCCGGTCGGAACCGGGTGCGGGGGACCCCTCGCTACCCAGACCTCCGTTCGGACCCACGGCGCTCCCGCCTACCAGTAGAGACGCCGCGTAGGAGAGCAGCAATCGGCTTTAGCGGCTGCCGCCGCGGCGGGGCAGCGGCACCGGCCGTGACAGCTTCGTTGACGTGCTCGACCGCAGAACTGACCTGCTCAACGGTTTCACTGACGTGTTCAACCGTGCGCCGGGTGTGCTCGCCGTCGGTCTTCGCGTCTCGTTGGTCGCTCTGGATCTCGCGTTGGAGCTCGTGCACCTCTTCGCTGAGCTCCTTGGCCTCGGTAACAAGATCAGCAAGTTCGTACTGGATTCTGCGGAGATCCCTGGCGTCGCGAACGCTCCGCACAGCGAGATACATGAGCGGGAACACCGAAAGCACGCTGAAGGTGCCACTGATGAGAACGAAGGTATCCAGGGCCGTCATCACAAACCCAAGCGAAAGGGCGAGATCCGAGGAGTTGGCCTAGGGCTCCGATCGTACCGGAGACCCCCGACGACCGGGAGGTTGGTCGGGTAGGCGGGAGGCGCCTGACGCCGTGCGGCCGTGGCCGACTGGCGCTGGTCTCCTCCCGCCCCCCATCGAACCGGGCATGCGGTTCTCCCGCACCCCCCACGCTTCTGTCAGATGCGCCTGATGGAAGGGGAACCCGTCTGCGCCACCGTCGACCGGTGAGGTCGAACCCGAGCTTCCGCGCGCGCACGCGCGCGCCCCAGCTCCTCCGGCTCGTGTTGCCGTTCGGGCGGCTATGCGCCTTCCACCCTGTCGAGCATGATCGCGCAGCGGATCAAGCCGAGGTGACTGTAGGCCTGCGGATGGTTGCCGAGACCGCGCTCCGCGTGCGGGTCGTACTGCTCGGAGAGCAACCCCGTGGGGCCCGCCGTCTCGATCATCTGCTGGAACAGCTCTTCGGCGTCGCCGCGCCTTCCTGTGCGGAGGTACGCCTCGATGAGCCACGCAGTGCAGAGGTGGAAGCCGCCCTCGGAGCCGGGAAGCCCGTCGTCCCACCGGTAGCGGTAGACCACGGCCCCGCTGCGCAGTTCCGCCTCGATCTTCAGCACCGTGGCGAGGAAGCGCGGATCGTCGTCGGACACGAGGCCGGACAGGCCGATCCAGAGCGACGACGCATCGATCTCCTCGTCGCCGTAGGCGCCGGAGAACGCCCCGACGCCATCGTTCCAGCCGTGCTCGAGCACGTTGTCGCGAATCCTCTCGCGCAGCTCGACCCAGTCGGACCTCTCGGTCTCGCCTCGCTTGGCCTGCATCTGCAGCGCCCGGTCGACTGTCAGCCAGCACATGACCTTCGAATAGACGTGGTGGCGCGGCGGCAGCCGGGCCTCCCACACCCCGTGGTCGGGCTCGTGCCAGCGTCGCTCGACCGCCTGCACCATCGCCTCGACAACCCGCCAGTCCTTGTTGCGCACCGATCCGCGGGCCTCGACGACAGCTGCGAGCAGGTCGGTGATCGGGCCGAACACGTCCAGCTGGATCTGCCGGTTGGCCGCGTTGCCGATGCGCACAGGCCTCGACCCGGCGTACCCGGGCAACGTGTCGATCACCGCTTCGGGCCCCAGCTCCACCCCGTCAACCATGTAGAGAGGATGCAGTCGCTCGGGATGCCCGTCGGTCCGGTCGATGCACGCATCCACCCATCGCAGTAGCGCCTCGGCCTCCGTCAGCGAGCCGAGGTCGACCAGCGCACGCGCAGACATCGCCGCGTCACGCAGCCAGCAGTACCTGTAGTCCCAGTTGCGCACGCCCCCGAGCTCCTCGGGCAGCGACGTCGTCGCAGCCGCGAGGATCGAGCCGGTAGGCACATGGCACAGCCCACGAAGCGTCAGTGCGCTGCGCAGCACCTCCTTCGGCGCCGTGCCCGGCAGCTGCAGGCTCGCCGCCCAGTCCTTCCACGGCTGCTCCGCCTGGGCCTGACGCTCGTCGATCGAGGTCGGATGGGGGTACACGCTCTCGGAGCCGAAGCGCAGCTCGACCGAGACCCGCCCCCCGGCGGCGGCAAGGTCGACCACGGCGCGGGCGGTGTCGTGGCCACCGTCGTCGAACACGTCCCACTCCACTCCAAGTGCGAACAGCATCATCGGCTCGTTGGAGCCGAGCACGAGCAGCCCGTCGCCGAGCGGCTGCAGCCTGGTCGCCACCTGGCCGAACTCGGGCCGTGGCGCGAACTCCAGGCGCACGACGCCGGTGCCGGTCAGCACCCGGACCAGCGTCGAGCAGGTGCCGCTCGAGCGCATCTCCTCGCCGGTGCCGTCCTCGTCACCCGGCACCTCGCCCTCCAGCCAGTCGGTCACGGTGACTCCCGACCAGCGGGTCTCCACCGTCATCGTGCCCGGGCGGTATCGCTGTCCGAGCGGGATGCCGTATCGTTCGGGAGCCACCGAGAAGTACCCGGCTCGGGCACCGCCGAGGATGTCCGCGAAGATCGCCGCCGAGTCCGGCCGGGGGTGGCACAACCACGTCACCTTCGCGTCCGGTGTCAGCAGCGCGACGGTGGAGCCGTTGGAGAGCATCGAATGCCGTTCGATCGGCACCGCGTGCTCGCCGTAGAGCCAGTGTCTCCGCGTCTCCAGCAGGAATCCGAGGACGCGCGCGGCATCGATCGGCTCGTCCACGCGGTACGCAGCCCGGGTGTCACCCGGGCCGAGCTTGATGCCGACGTCGGGACCTTGGAGCTGAGCGAATGCGTTCTCGTCGGTGATGTCGTCGCCGAGGTACAGCACGGCACTGGCCGATGCCTGCACGCGCAACGCGCCGACGGCGGCACCCTTGTCGGTAGCGATCAACGACAGCTCGACGACCTCCTTGCCGTGCGTCACGTGGATGTCGGGCCACGTTGCCGGACCAGAGCGGACGGCATCCAGGACGCTTTCGGTCACGGCCCGATCAGCCCCTCGCGTATGGACCGCGACACTTGCCGGCTTCACCTCCAGCCGCACGCCCGGATGGTCGTTCGAGATCGTCACCAGATCCGCGAGCAGCCGGCGGTGCAACTCGATCAGCTCCGGCGCGAGCCGCTGGATGAAGCCCAGGTCGAACTCCGAGCCATGGCTGCCGACGAGGTGCACCTCGCTCGGCAGGCGCGACAGCGCTGCCAGGGTACGCAAGGCTCGGCCCGAGACGACCGCCACGGTTGTCTGCGGCAACGTGGCGAGAGCCCGGATCGCGGCGACTGCCTCGGGCAGCGGCTCCGCCCTGGTCGGGTCGTCGACGAGCGGTGCGAGCGTGCCGTCGTAGTCGCAGGCGACGAGCAGCTGCGGCACGCGAGCAATGCGGCCGACTGCCGCACGCAACTCGGCATCCAGCTTGCCGTCAGGGCCGGCACGTCCCTCGGGTTCGCTCAACCCGTGGCCTCCGGCGCGCCGAGCTCGGCGAGGAAGGATCGGGCCCAGCGGTTCACGTCGTGGGCTCGCAGGTACCGCTGCATGAGCCGCATGCGTCGCCGCCCTTCCGCCTTGTCGACGTGGATCGCCCGAACGAGCGCGTCCTTCACGCCGTCGGAGTCGTGCGGGTTGCACAGGAAGGCGTGCCGCAGCTCGCTCGCGGCGCCGGTGAACTCGCTCAACACCAGTGCTCCGCCCTGGTCGATGCGCGCGGCCACGTACTCCTTCGCGACCAGGTTCATCCCGTCGCGCAAGGGCGTCACGATCATCACGTCGGCCGCGCAGTAGAGCGCCGCGAGCTCACTCCGGTTGTACGATTGATGCAGGTAATGCACTGCCGGCAAGCCGACGCCCCCGAAGTCTCCGTTGATCCGCCCGACCTCGCGCTCGACCCTCACCCGCAGCTCCTCGTAGTGCTCGACTCGCTCCCTGCTCGGTGTGGCGACCTGAACCATGACCGTGTCGGGCACGCTCAGCGTCCCTTCCTCCAGTAGCTCGCGGAATGCGTCGAGGCGCAACTCGATCCCCTTGGTGTAGTCCAGCCGGTCGACCCCCAGGATCACCGTCTTCGGGTCGCCCAGCTCGGCACGGATCTGCCTGGCTCGCGCCTGAACCTCCGAGCTGGCGGCCAGCTCCTCCATCTCCTTGACGTCGATGGAGATGGGGAACGCGTCGGCCTTCGTCGTGCGCCCGTCGATGTCGACGGTGGTGCCGGTGTACCGCAGTCCGAGCAGATGCCGGGCGAGCCGGACGAAGTTCTGCGCGGCCAGCTTCTGCTGGAACCCGACCAGGTCGGCGCCGAGCAGGCCGCGCAGGATCTCCGCCCGCAACGGCATCTGCATGAATAGCTCGATCGGCGGGAAGGGAATGTGGAGGAAGAAGCCGATCCGCAGATCGGGCCGGCGAGCGCGCAACATCGCCGGCACCAGCTGCAGCTGGTAGTCATGCACCCAGACGGTTGCGCAGTCGGCCGCGACCTCGGCCGCAGCGTCGGCGAACCGTTCGTTTACCGCGCGGTAGGCATCGCGCCACCGGCGGCTGAAGGTCGGCGTCTCGACCGCGTCGTGATAGAGGGGCCAGATCGTCGTGTTCGACTCTCCCTCGTAGTAACACTCGATATCGTCGGCGCTGAGCGGGACCGGATGCAGCCGGATCCCGTCGAGATCGAACGGCTCGGGGGCGCCGCCGACACCACCGGCCCAGCCGACCCAGGTGGCACCGCGTACCGCCAGCACCGGGAGCAGGGCGGTGACCAGGCCCCCCGGACTCGTCCGCCACTGCCGCCCGGTCGACGTGACCTGCTCGTCAACCGGTAGACGGTTGGCGACTACGACGAATCCGCTGCGTACCGTCACACTCCGCACACCTCCACGAGTCGGTAGGACTCTCAGCCTAGCCATGCGATGTCGTACCACAGGCGGGTCCTGCCGACGCCGTCGATCCGTGGCTCTGCGTCAGGCCGGTACGGGCGCGTGTCCCCGGCCGGGGTCGACCCGCGCTGACGGGCGGCTGAGGGCCAGTCAGGTCTTGCAATGCGACAAACCTGACGCGGCTTGAGACGGGAGCGACGGGACTCGAACCCTCGTCGGACACCGCATCGAGATTCGCGGCTGAACGCTGAGTTTGCGGGCAAAGGTACTTAGGTAGACCAATCCAGTGCCGCGAGTTGCTCCGCGGGCACACACCCATGGATGTCGAACGCGTGCTCGAGCCGCTCCGTAAGCCACGCTGCCGCCTCGCTGGTGAGCCTGACCGCCGGCTTTTGTCTGACTGACGCGCGAGGGTTCAGGTTTCCCATGCCCCGTCTTTGGTTCCGCTGCGTGCTGGCGAACGCGTTGGCGCCTAGCGCATCCATCAGTTCGCTAAGTCGGACCCCGTGCGCCAGCGGGCCAGCGACGAATTGCCCGTGGTGGACACGGATGTAGTGCGGCCACTGCGCCTTCCATGGCCGCGCGTGGATCTCGGCTGTGGTCGCGTCGTCCCTTCCCTCGACGTGTGCCATGCCGATGGCCCGGCCGAAGATCAACATGTCATCAGGGTCTTTGACCAGCCGGGCCGTGAACAGGGTGTCTCCATCTGCGACCTGCCGTGGCCGCTTGCCCTTGGGGTACGTACAAGCCCAGTGGCAACCAGCCCGACGAACTTCCTCGAATGCCTGGAACGTCCAGGGCAGGCGATCGTTGCTTCTGCCGAAGAACTTCACGAAAGCTTGACCGCTCTCTGCTGGCCAACCACGCGTCACCGTCGGCGTCAAGCGATCGAGGTCAACGACCATTCCATGGTCGGGTAGCCCGGCCTCCCGCTCTGGCCTTCCGCCGGAGGTTAGGAAGGCGGTCACCTGAGCATTCCATTCGTCGAGTTGCGCGGCGGTCAGGTCTGATCCGGCAGCGGCTTGCCACAGCCGGTCGAAGTACGCGCGGCAAGCATTGATGAACGGGCTGTCCTCCGAGACACAGCCGAACTCATGGTTTCCCTTGAGACCTCGGCTCGTGAGGTTCGCCGAGGTCACTGCCGCGCGAGCGTCACCGAACAAGAAGACCTTGGCGTGAAGTCCGCGCACCCCTCGTACGCACCCGCCCGCCTCTAGGATGGCCCGAAGCGCCGCGACATCCGAGACGCCACTTCCGAAGTCCGCAAGGTTGAATCGAGTAAGAACCTCGAACGGCTGCGGCCGAGTCATCCCGAGTAGCTCGACGATCGGCTGCGTCTTGATGAAGGGACAGACAATGCGAAGCGCAGCGCCATGAAGCCTGCATCCTTCGGCCAGTTCGGTATCCCAGTCACGATCAACCAGCCAAGTTGTCATCAGGGCCCCCGTCAAGCATCTCACTGTGCACGCGCACGAGCTGCACGAAGTCTTGCTCAAGTCGATCTAGACCTACCGTGAAACGAGGTAGCGCATCCGGGCGAACGCGCTCTAGGTAGCGCCGAACGCCGTCGACAATGAGAACTCCGACGCCGTAGAGGGGTTCCGCGCGTGGCCGATCGTCCTCGAGGTGTAGCGCAAACGTGCCGTCATCCTCGCGTCTGATGTGATGCCTGAGCAGGTCGAGCCACCGCGTATGGAGCACCGATGAGCCGGTGCGATACGAGGGGTAGAGATTCGGCCCGAGTAGATCGAGCAGTAGCTCCGTCGATGGCCACCCGATGGCGCGCCTAGCCGGCAATGTCATGACGTCGGCGACTCCGGCGTCGCGTGCTGTCCGCTGGATCGAGCGTGTCATGCTCTCCTCGATCGACCACGAGGAGCCTCGTCCCTCGATGTTCTTGTTGATTAGGCGCAGGAACTCGCGTTCGGCGACGAGGCTGTCTTGGATGTACTGGTCGAAGCGGGCTCCGTCGGTATCAGCGATCAAATACTCCAGGATCGCCAGCGCTTCGATCACTTCGCGCGCGAGTGCCAACTGCCGGTCGCTACCGAGGTGCGCTGACATGGCGGCCATGGCCTTCCCAAGCTTCGAGACTTTTACGACAAGCCCACCGAGGATCGCCTCGTCGCGTGTGTAGCCCGATGTCGGAAGCAGTCCCGCGGCGAGATGGGCATAGACGGCCGCTGCCTTTAGTAGCTCGAACGCTGCTTCGCCGACTGCGCTGTCGTCGCTCAGCTTCTCCCAGTCCGGGCTCGGAATCTCAGGCAGCAGTTCATTGATATCCACACGGACCATCCTCGCACCATCTCGGGACAGGAACCCGATCGCGCACTTGGCTTGAGGTCACCGGAGGGGCAGGATCGACCCGCGTCTCGACCAGGCTGATGCGCTCCTCTCCGACTTCACACGCTTCTGGCAGACCGAGCCCTCAGCTGCCGAATGACTGAAACTGCTGGCCAGCCTCTTCGACCGGGTCTGGCAGGACAGCGGCGTCACCGTCGCAGTCAAGGCCCCGCCAGCCGTTCGTCCGCCACTTCAAGGCGGCCGAACGGCTCAACCGCCAGCGCAAGAACAGGCGGGTTGACAAGAGCGGGAGCGACGAGACTCGAACCCTCGAACGACACCCCATCGAGATTCGCGGCTGAACGGCCTCGTCCGCGCTCGTCGGTAGCGTGGCGCCGTGGATCCAAGGCGGCTCCTCGCGCGACTCGCTCGCGGCGACTTGGCGAACGTCTCGTTCTCGGACATGCGGAGGCTCGTTGAGTCGTTCGGCTTCGAGCTCCGGCGGACGAGCGGAAGCCACCACATCTTCGTCCACCCGGACGTTCCCGAGCTTCTCAACCTTCAAGAGGTACGGGGCCAGGCGAAGCCGTACCAGATCCGCCAGTTCCTCCGCCTGGTCGAGCGGTACGCTTTGAGATTGGAGGACCTGCGTTGAGCGATTACCACATCAACGTCTTCTACAGCGAGGAGGACGGCGGCTACGTCGCCGACATCCCCGACCTCGACGCGTGCTCGGCGTTCGGCGCGTCTCCCGAGGAAGCGCTCGCCGAGGTCAAGAAGGCGAAGGAGGCCTGGCTTGCCGCTGCCCGTGAGGCAGGCAAGCCGATCCCGGAGCCTCGCTACCGGCCGGCGATCTACGCCGGGTAGGCCTCCAGTTTTCGACGCGAGCCCCGCCGGCACCCGCGTGTCCGTCCGCCCCGGCTCGTACGGTTGCGCGCGGTGGCAAGGCAAGCGCGCAACGGACCGTGCCCGTGCGGCAGCGGCCGCAAGTACAAGCGCTGCTGTCTGGGCGAGGAGGAGCGGCTCGCGCGCGACGCGCGCCTCGAGACCGACGTCGGCAGGGCGATCGCCGACTGGTCGGCGGCCGCCCACGCCGACGAGCTTGCGGATGCCTTCGAGGAGTTTCATCCCGAGAGCAGGCGCGGCGACGATGGCGCGTTCGCGCAGTTCCTCACCTGGTTCAACTCGGATCGTGAGCTCTCCGCCGGCGGAACGCCCGTTGAGCGCTACGCCGCCCGCCCCGACGTCGACCCGGTCGAGCGCGAGGTCGCCGAGCGGATCGCCGCCGCGCGGCTCGGCCTCCACCGCGTCCGCTCCGTTGCCCCAGGCCAGTCGATCGAGCTCGAGAACGTCCTCACCGGAACCTCGATCCGCGTCGCGAGCCAGAGCGTCTCGCGCGAGCTGGTGCGCTGGGACGTGGTCCTCTGCCGCGTGATGCCGGGCGAGCCGCTCCCGTCGCTGTGGGGGCCGGTGCTGACCTACGAGCCCGCGGAGGAGCCTGAGCTTCTCGCGGAGCTCGAGCGGCTGGCGGACGAGCATGGCCTGCCCCTCGATCCGGGCGGGCTCTCCGAGGCCTGCCGAGTCGGAAGCCGCGAGCTGCTCCGCTTCACCCCGCCGAGCCGGCTCGTCGAGCCGAGCCTCTTCACCGTCGAGGGCGACCCGATCGTGTGTGCGCGCGCCGTCTGGCGCCTGGGCGACCCCGAGGCTGCCTTCGCCGCGCTCGACGCGCCGCCGGAGCTGCTCTGGGTGGGCGAGAGCGAGGACGGAACCGGCGAGACCTTCCAGCTCACCGCCGACCGAACTCAGCTTCTCGCTCGCCGGCCGCCGCTGCCGCCGAACGCCTTGTGTTTCGAGAGCTCCTTCGACGGGTTTCCGGACCGGATCGGAATCGGGACGTTCGTCCTCGCCGGGCGCGAGCTCCGTTTCGACGCGATCTCCGAAGAGCGGCTAGTCCGGGCCCTCGAGCTGGTCTCGCGGCGCCTCGCCGCCAACGCCGAGCTGCTCGAGCGCGAGGTCGCGCCATTCGACCTCGATCATCCCCGGGGAACGCCGGAACTCGCTCCGGCCGAGGTAGACGCGTTCCAGACCGAATACCTCGACGGCTACTTCCGACGCTGGCTGGACGAGCCGCTCGAGCGACTCGAAGGATTGACGCCCCGCAGGGCGGCGGGCATCCCGAAGCTTCGCGCCGAGCTCGAGCTCTTGCTGCGCGCGATCGAGAACAGAGCCGCACGCGCCCGTCGCGAGGGCAGCGCCTGGCCAGACGTCGGATGGCTCTGGGAGGAACTCGGCTTCACCTCGCAGCTCGCTGCGTAGGCCCTCGGCCATGCTTGCGGTGTCGAACGCGGGAGCGACCCTCGCAGGCCTCAGAAAAGATGCCGCTGTGCAGGAACGTTACGGGAGCGACGGGACTCGAACCCGCGACCTCCGGCGTGACAGGCCGGCGTTCTAACCAACTGAACTACGCCCCCCAGGGCGCACCGATGATAGCGGGCGGCCCGAGTAGGGTGAAACCGTGAACGCCGCCGACTGGGTCGCCGTCGCGATCGTCTCCCTCGCGGCGCTGAACGGGCTGCGCCGGGGGCTGATCGCGGGCGCGCTCTCGCTCGCCGGGCTTGCCGGCGGCGCCTATGCGGGCTCGAAGCTCGCCCCGCAGCTCTTCTCGGGTGGCGACTCGCCCTACACGCCGCTGATCGCGCTCGGCGGGGCGGTCGCGCTCGGCGTGATCCTCCAGTCGGCCGCCGGGTTCGCGGGCGGGACGATCCGGAAGTCCCTCTTCGTCGTGCCGCCGCTGCGGGTGCTCGACACGCTGGGGGGAGGCGTGCTCGGCGCTGCGGCCGGAGTCGTGCTCGTGTGGGTGCTCGGGGCCGCGGCGCTGCACGTCCCCGGCCAGACCGAGCTGCGCCGGCTCGCGCAGGAGTCGAGGATCCTGACACGCCTGAACGAGGAGGTGCCCCCGTCGCGGCTGCTCGACGCGATCGCGCGTGTGGACCCGTTCGGCGCGATCCGGGGGCCGCTGGCCGACGTGCCGGAGCCGGACGCGAAGCCGCCGCTCGGCGGCGCCGTCCTCGCCGCGCGGGGGAGCGTCGTCCGCATCGTCGGCACCGCCTGCGGCCTCGGCGTGCAGGGCTCGGGCTGGATCGCCGGTCGCGAGCTCGTCGTCACCAACGCGCACGTCGTCGCCGGCGTACGCGACCTGCGCGTCGACCGGCACGACCGCCGCTTCCGCAAGGCGCGCGCCGTCCTCTTCGACGCGCGCAACGACGTCGCCGTGCTCTCGGTGCCCGGTCTCGCCGGGCCGCCGTTGCAGCTTGCCCAGCCGCGTCAGGGCGAGGCGGTGGCGATCCTCGGCTACCCGGAGAACGAGCCGCTCGCCGCGACACCCGGGCGGATCGGCCAGACGACGAAGCTGCTGACCGAGGACGCGTACGGCCGCGGCCCTGTTCCGCGGCTGGTGACGACGCTGCGCGGCGATGTCCGGAACGGGAACTCCGGGGGCCCCGCCGTGGACGGGGCGGGGCGCGTCGAGGGGACGATCTACGCGAAGCGGGCCGGCGGCGAGGGCGGCTACGCCGTTCCGTCGGAGGTCGTGCGCGAGGCGATCGTCCGCGCAGGTACGAAGGCCGTCTCGACCGGGCCCTGCACCGAGTAATCAGGCCAGGAGGTCGAGCGCCGCTTCGGGCTGCTTGAACGGCGGGATGACGTAGATCCCGGCCGCCTTCTCACGCGCCTCGGCGACGAGCGCGCGCGCCAGCTCGAGGCCCACGTCGATCGCATTCGGGCCGGCGGCCCGCATCCGCTCCTGCACGGCTTCCGGCACGACGATTCCCGGCACCTCGTTGTGGAGCCGGACCGCGGTCTGGTGGCTGCGCAGCGGCCAGACGCCGACGAGCAGCGGGATCGGCGAGCTGCCGCCGAGCCGCGCGAGGAAGTCGTCGAGGTACGAGAGATCGAAGAGGGCCTGCGTCATCGCGAACCGGGCGCCGGCCGCGATCTTCTGCTCGAAGCGCCGCAGCTCCGCGTTCAGGTCGTCCGCCGAGGGGTTGACCGCGACACCGGTGTAGAAGGAGGTCGGCGCCTCGATCGCCTTGCCCGCGTAGTCCTCGCCGCGGTTCATGCGCTCGATCACCTGCACGAGACCTATCGCGTCCACCTCGTAGACGCCGCGCGAGCCGGGGTAATCGCCGATGTGCGGCGGGTCGCCCGTGACGGCGAGAATGTTGCGGACGCCCTCGGCGTGCGCGCCGAGCAGGACGGACTCGAGGCCCATCACCGTCGTGTCGCGCGGCGTGACGTGGGGGATCGTCTCGATCCCGCACTCGCGCTCGATCGAGACCGCGGCCATCAGCGCGCTCATACGGGCCCGCGCCATCGGGTTGTCGTTGATGTCCACGAAGCCGACCCGGCCCGACTCCTTGAGCCTGCGCGCGACGGCGAGCATCGCGTCGTTGGTCCCGCCCTTCGGCGGGTCGAGCTCGACGGAGACGACCCAGTCGCCCGAGCGCAGGGCCCACGCGAGCGCCGTCTCGGGAGGGCGCTCGACCGCCGGGGCGGCGAGCTCGCGCTCGGCGATCTCGAACGGGGCGCTCGGGGCGCGCTCCTCCTCCAGCGCGGAGCGGATGGCGGCGATCTGCTGCGGCGTCGTGCCGCAGCAGCCGCCGACGATGCGGGCACCGAGGGCGCGGGCGTGGGCCGCGAACTCGGCGAAATACTCCGGGCTCGAATGCGGGTAGATGACGCGGCCACCGGAGATGGAGGCGAGGCCGACGTTCGGCAGCGCGGCGAGCGGCGGCCCGTCCTTCCCCATCGCCGCGAGCGCGACGAGCGCCGCGTGCGGGCCGGCGCCGTGGTTCGTCCCGATCGCGGCGAGGTCGAGCGACGCGAGGCGGGCGGCGGCCTCCCCGGCGGTGACTCCGCCGGGCGTCTCGGCGTCCTCGTCGAAGGTGAGCAGGGCGACGACCGGCAGCGAGGAGACGCTGCGCACCGCCTCGACCGCGGCGACGAGCTCGTCGAGGTCGAAGAAGGTCTCGACGAAGAACACGTCCACGCCGCGGCCCTCGAGGATGCGCGCCTGCTCGGCGAAGATCCCCACGTGATCCACGGCCTCGCCCTCCTCGAGCTCGCCGAGGGGGCCGATCGCGCCGGCGATGAAGACCTCCTTGCCGGAGACCTCCCGGGCCTCGCGGGCCAGCTTGACGGCGGCCGAGTTGATCGCCTCCAGCTCGTCGTCGAGGAAGCGGGAGGCGAGCTTGCGGCGGTTGGCGCCGAAGGTGTTCGTCTCGATCAGCTCCGCGCCGGCCGCGATGAAGCTGACGTGCAGGTCCACGACGGCCTCCGGCGCGCGCAGGTTCGCCTCCTCGGGGCAGCGCAGGCGCGGAACCGCGCCGGTGAGCAGCGCTCCCATGCCGCCGTCGGCGACGATCGCGGGCCCGCGGGCGAGGCGCTCGAGGAACCGGCTGGACATGCCAGGACTCTACTCACGTCCGTCGCGCGAGAGGCAGTCCGCGGTGAAGCGCGGCGGTAAACCCCGAACGAGGGAACGGTCAACCGCAAACGGGTGATTCCACGGCGCGTGGGCGCGTCGCATACTCCGGCCATCACCGGAGCGCCCCGATGCGGCGGGGGCGAACCGGCAGCGCAGACCGGTTCCCCCTGGGAACCACACGGAGCGGGGCCACGGCGGCGGCCCCGCTCTCTCGTTCTTCCGCCGGGCTGTGCAGAGATCGGCACACACTCGTGACAGTTCGTGACACACGCGTGACGGTGTCTGACACCCGCACGTGTGCGCCACCGCTTCGTGCTCGGAACGTCACGATCACTCCACAGGCCCCGCAGCCGTGGCTCAAGACTCGGCAGGCCGCTGCCGATACGGGCAGCGACTCCGGTCGGGGACTGACGGCAATCATCCTGCGGCTTGGATGTCGCGAGCGGCGGGGCCGCAAGGCCCCGCCGCTTCGCTAGCTCCGGCAGGAGGTGCCCGCCAAGTTCAGCGCCCGCGCGCGGATTCCTTGCGCCTACGGATGGAGCAGGCGGGAACAGTTGCGGCCGCTTGCAGATGGCTTCGCTATGCGGGTTTCCGACCCGGCGCAGGGCGGCTGGATTGCCCCCGGTTTCACCCGCCGGTTGACATCCTGTTACCAGCGGCGGCGCGGAGGGTCCAGGCGCGACGCTTGTCGGTCAGCGACGTGGAGGGCTGCGCCGGTATGGGCTGACGTACGTGCCGTTCTTGCGCGTATAGCCTTTGACGTAGACCGTGCAGTTGTAGCGGCACGGTGCAGCGGCGCGAGCGGGCTCCTTGGATGGGTTCGAGGCGCTCACGCCAGACGCGCCTCCGGCGCCGGCGAGCGCGAGCGTTACAAGTGCTATGGCGAGACGCTTCATCGGGCCTGCCTCCCTAGTCCAGCGGTGATGGCGCCGATCTTACTTCCTTCTGCCCCCCGGGGAGGGCCGGCTGGACTTTGGGCAGCGACGGGCATAGGGTCACGGCGCATACGACCGTAGGAGGGATCGCGATGCTCAGACTCGCCCTCGCCGGGTTCCTCGCCGCCGCCGCGGTAGGCGTGGTAAGTGCAGCCGCGTCGCCTGGCGGCCTCGACAGTCGCGGCGGGCACCACTGCTGGACGAAGTGCTCGCGCTACGGCCTCTACACCGGGCAGTACCACTGCCACCGTGCGCCATGCAACGCGAGCGACATCAGGAAGCACCGCGGGCATGGGCACTGAGCGGCGCTTCCTACTTCTCATCACAGTCTTAGCAGCGCTGTCGCTGGGATCCCTCGCGCTCACCGTCTCGCTCATCGCCGCGCCGCGGTACTGGTTCGCCAACGCGTACGCCGAGCAGGGACCGCGAGGGGAGAAGGGTCCACGCGGTGATCGTGGCCCGTCAGGTCCTCCCGGACCGGTTGGGCCTGATGCTGCGGACGCCTATGACGAGCTCTGGTCGAGTCTGTCAGCGCTCCAGGGCGATCTCGAAGAGGTGGCGTCCTCTCTCGACAGCCTCGAGGGCATGACCGGGTACAGCACGCTCGAGGAGGCCGTCGAGACCGCGCAGGAGACGGCAGAAGCGGCGCAGGAGACGGTCTACGGCATCTGCGATCAGTTCGCGTACTACTCCGGAGCGCTGACCGACATCTACCTCAGCGCGTGTTGAGCCGCCGGGCCCGCTCACAGCATCGAAGCGCCTCTCGGGTCTGCGGTTCGTTCGGTTCAACGTCGGCGCTACCGGACGCGAATCGTGGAACACCTCTGGCCGCTCTCGTTGCCAGCCGGGTCGCGCGCGTTTAGACACAGCTTGTACTTGCCGCTGGCCGAACGCGGCACCGCCCACTCGACGTAGTACGTCATCCCACCCTCGACCTGCTGCATCGGAAAGCGACGCGAGAGGACGACGTCGGAGCCCCTATACAAGCGAAGCGTAAGAGCGACGCGGTCGCGATCATCGTTGACCCGGAAGGGCAATCGCATCTTCCGACCCCGTGTGCCGGTGGCGGAGAGCGGCTTCACCGTCGGGCTGATCGCATCGTAGGTGCCAGTGTTCGGCGGTGCTGGCGCCGGTGTCGGCACCGGGGTCGGCTGAGGCGCCTGGATAGTGAAGCGATAAACGGGGCTTCCCGCAGCAGGGTACGGCCCTCCGATGAAGTACCACTGCCAGTAGTAGGTACCGGGGCTCAGATCGACATACTCGGCCGCCGTCCAGGTCTTTGAGCCGGGTGCTGTGGCTCTGGCTTCGAGCAGCCCGCCGAAGAGGAGCGGGTGCGCAAGTTCCGAGCCAGAGACCTGCCACGTGTCAGACACCCTGATGAAGATCGACCTGTTCGAGTCAATGCCCTCGGCGGAGATCGAGAAAGCGGGACGCGGCGAAGTCACAGTCGCCCCGTCCGCGGGAGAAACCGAAGTGACCCTCGGATTAGCGGCAGACGGTGGAGACGCCTCCGGTGACAGGACGGTGAACGTCCCTAGCGGGCTGTAGTGCTTGGTGTCCGGCGGTTCGTTGAACGGGTCCAAGAAATCGTGGTAGCGCCACGCGCGCCAGGTGTGGCTTCCCACACCCGGCCTGTCCGAGAATGTGCATGTTTCTCCGGAACCCCAGAACGACCCCAATGTCCAGGGCGCCTTACCGTCAAGTTCGAGCCGGTACCTATCGCAGGACACTCGCCCGCCATCGACGTCGCTCTCCCGGGTGATCTTGAAGACCACGTCCTGCCCGTACGGAATCGTGGCGCCTATCGCGGGCTCCAGGATGCTCGGGTCGCCCGGAGCGGAAGCAGGGACGCCAAGAGCAAGGATCATCAGCGAAAGGAGGAAGAGCGCGAGGTTTGGAAATCTCTTCCGGCCTCCGATGACCTCGCGCATGACGCCTGGAGCCTACGCCCTCTCCCGATGCCGCGCACCTGCGCGCCCCTTGTGCCGGTCCGCCCGAAGGAGTACCGTGTCGCCCATGCTGGACTTGACCCAGCTTCCTCCCGTGTTACGTTCCGCGCGGCCCCTGGGCCGGCGGTCAAGTCGCCGTGCTCGGGGGCCTTCGCGCTAGGAGGTGCGGGCTATGCCCGTAAAGACGGAGACCCGCCGGCCGGTGTTCCCTACAGACGCCGAGTTCGCAGAGGCGGCCGGGGCCATGAGGGCGCCGATCGAGGATGTCCTCCACCTGAGCCGACACATCGCCGGGGTCGCGCATTTCGAGGGGGAGCGGACGCCGACGTTCGCCGACATCGGCAAGGTGTTCGCGTTCACGGTCGAGATGGACGCCCGCATGAGCGAGTTGGGCGGCTACCTCAAGGACATCCGGGCGAACCTGAGCGAGCTGGACTACGTGCGGGAGTTGGAGAACCGCTCCGACGACCCCGAGCGCAGGGACGATGGAGAGGACAGGTCATGACCGCGACAGCTACCGCAACATGGCCGACCGCTGAGGAGCTTCGCAACGTCGAGCGGAAGCTGGCCGACGCGGCGAACGCCCTCGGGGAAGTGGAGCTGAGGCTCCATCACCTCGTGGACGTCGAGGTGTCCCCATCGCTGATCGAGGGGGCGCAGGCGCCGTACGATTCGGACCTCGGAACGTGGACGATGTTCTGCGCCCACGTCAACCTGGAACTCGTGGAGCTGAGGCGCACGGTCGAGCACTTCGTGAAGGTGCGCGACGCGGTAGCCCTCGATCTCTCCATCGAGAAGGAGCCGAGCGCGTGAGAGCAGCGGTAGCAGCGGCGGTCATGGCCCCCGTGGTCCCGGCCGCCGCTGCGCCCGGCCCTGCGCCTGACGACGGGACGCTGGCCTGCGCCACATGCGGCGTGAAGGGTCGCCCCAGGTCGAACGAGAACCGCATGGCGGATGCCGCGGAGGGTTGGCGGGCGTACCCCGGCGACAAGAGGCAGACGATCGCGTTCTGCCCGGAGCACTCCGAGCAGGACCCCTGGATCGTGCTGATGTTCTACGAATCCGGGCTCATCATTCGCGTCCGCGGGAAGGCACTCGGCGACGCCCTCCGGGAAGTGTTCCCGCTCGGCGAACCGCTCCCTCCAGGACGGTTTGACTGGCACGTCGAGCCGTTCGTGCGCGAGCCCGACGATGCCCGGTGGCAAGCCGCTGCTTACAAGGCCATCGCCGCCGGGCAGGGAAAGCTATTGAGGGGCAGGCGGTGACTAGGCGACGCCTTGCGATGCTGGCGGTAGTTCTGCTCGGAGCGTCGAGCGCGGCTGCCGCCGGGCCGCCGCCCACGGATGACCGGCCGCTGCCGACGATCGGAGGCCGCTCGTCGGTGAGCCGTGTCGAGCCGCGCTTCTCGCAGGTCGCTTCGGCGCTTGCCGGCAAGCCGGTGGAGGTTCGCTGCTGGTCGCGGCTCGATGATGAGTGGCGGGCCTGGACGGACGGGCGTGTGTCGCTGCTCGGCCTGCTCGCCTACTACCGCAAGAGCAACCTGTCGGTACTGCACGCCTCGCCGCGCCTCTGTCAGCCCCTCGTCCCGTTCGTGTACGCGAAGGCGCGACCAAAGAACAGCACGCGGGCGAAGGCGGATCTCGCAGTAGCGTTGCTGTCGCTGGCGCACGAGACGCAGCACCTAATCGGTCACGCAGAGGAGAACGTCGCCGAGTGCTACGGCTTGCAGCGCATCCGACCGCTCGCCCGGATGCTCGGCGCCTCCCGCGATTACGCGGCCGGGCTCGCCCGGCTCGCCTGGAAGGTCTACTTGAGCGCCCCCCCCGACAGCTACTACTCGCCCGAGTGCCGCGACGGTGGGGCGCTCGACAAGAATCCCGCTACTGCGATCTGGCCGTAGTGCCGTCGCGCCGGGGCTAGATCCCCCAGCCCGGCTCGGGCGACGCGACGAACGGGAGCCAGGACGCAACCTCGGCCGCGAACGCAACGTCGTCGGACGAGTACGTCCAGAGAGCCTCGGGCTCGTCGTCGCCGGCCTCGCACACGATCCGCAGCCCGTGAGGCAGCGGGCAACCGCTGCCGACGTAGCCGACCGCGTAGCCGCGAGCGCACACGAACGACGCGGCGACGTGATGGACGAAGCGCGGGCCGTCTGCGGGTTCGGCGTTCTCGACGCGGAACTCGGCGAGCGTCACTGCTGGCTTCCGAGCCGCTGCTCGCGTCCGCGCGCAAGCGCGGCCTGAAGCGCGGCGAACGGATCTCTCGCGCCGCCCCCCAAGTCGCCTCCACCCGCGCCGCTTCCGCCTGTCGTCCCCGGGTACGGCGTCCCGTCGTCGTAGACGAGCTGGCCGTTGTCCCGCCGCTTGTAGATCCGGCGTCCGTCAGGAGCGTTCTGCCCCGTGAACTCAAGCGCCTGCCCGGCGTCGGCGCCTTCGCCCGTGCCCGGCGTCGTGTACGGCGACCCGTCCGCGTAGAGAAGCTCACCTTTCCGCCCCCGGTACAGCGGCCTTCCGTCGGGCGCGTTCTGTCCTGAGTACGGCGCCTCCCACGTCCCGGTCGCCGGGTTCAACGTCGCCTGCCTGACGGCCTCCTCCCGGCCGGCCGTGTAAAGCTGCGTCTGCCGTGCCCGCTCGGCCGCCGTGAAGCCCTGCTGCGCCGCCTGCAAGTAGTCCGTGAGTGACTGGCGGGCGTCGTACTGGCCCTGCCTGAACTCCTGGTTCGCGCCTTCGAGAGCGGTGCCGTAGGCGCCCGAGCGGAGCATCCCACGACCCGCGAGTGCGTTCTGGATCTGCTGGACAGACCCTTCCAAAGCCTTCTGCAACTTCGAGGACACGCTGAACCCGGCCTGGGTGTTCTGCTGGGCGAGTTGGTTCGCCTGCGGCAGTAGCCCTTCGAGGCCCGCCTGCTGGTAGAAGTCCTGCCCGAACGCGGCCTGAGCTCCGCTCGGGTCGAACTGCTCGCCGAACTGGCCGAGCCCACGGGTGAGGGCGGCGTTGCGGCTGGCCGCGTCGGCGCTTCCCTCCGCGCCGAGCTGGGCGCGCAACGGGCCGAGCGCACTCTCGATCAGGCTTTCGTAGTTGGGGGTAAAGCCGGGCGTTGTGATCGAGCCGTAACCCGCGCCTCCACCGCTACCGGCGGGGCCGCTACGCCCTAGCAGCCGCTCGATGACGTCGCTGCCGCCGCCGAAGCCGCCGGAGCGCGGCCTCTTCTTTCTCATTCCGGTGAGCGGGTTGAACTGGTAGCCGGGGGCGATATTTGCCATGTGCTCGGCCTCCTAGGCGGTGGCGGCCTCGGGCCGCTGTAGGTGGGGAGGAATCTCGGTAATCGGGAACAGCTCCTCCGAGCCCTTGACGAAAGCGCACTCGGCAACCTTCTTGAGCGCGACGAGCTGCTGGAGATAACGCACGGTTTCGTCATGGCGGGCGACAAGCTCGTCGAGCTGCTCACGCTCGTCCGGGCCACTGAAGTCCCAGGCGGGCCTCTCGGTCGGCGGCAGCTCGCCCGTGACCGCGTCGAGAATGTCCGTCCAGCTCGGGCGGGGCTTCCCGTCTGCCTGCTCCGCCTCGAGCTGCTCGGCCTCGAGCAAGAGCAGCGCGGCGAGTTCGGTGGGGTCGAGCCGGCCGAGCCCGACGAACCACGGCCGCCAGGCGTACAGCTTCGCCCACTGCTCGGACCGCTGCGCCGGGGTCATGTCGTACACGTCGGCGCCCCAGCGTGCGCTGCGGGCGGCGACCCGATCGAGCCCGGCATCGTCGCGCTTCTCCTGCGCCGGCTTTCCGAATCCCGCCTCAAAGGCAAAGCGTGAAGCGTCGATCGCTGCGCGATGATCGGCAACCTCGACCTTCGAGCTACGCCCACAATGCTTGCAAGAGATCGAGAGCGTCTTCTTTGCCTCCATCGCCGACCGGACAGCGGCGCGCAGCAGCGAATAGTCGGCAGCGGTGTCGGCGCTGAACCGCTCGCGGAACCCCTCCGGGGCGACCGGCATCGTCTCCTGCTCGGGCGTGTCGGGGACGACGGGCGAGGGCTTCGGGTCGGCCTTCCCGCGCCTGCTCGTGCCGGCAGCGGCGCTCACGCGGCCATCACCCGATCAGGCGGCTCCGGCCTCGGGGCCACCGCAAGGTGATCCTTCAGAAGAACCCTGATGTACGCGCTCCGTGACATGTCAACGGAGGCCGCCAGCGCCGACAGCTCGCGCAGGAGCGGGCGCGTCACCCCCGGCACGAAGAGGCCGACCTTCTCGGGCGCGGCTTCCCCCACAACCCGGATCGGATGAACGCTCATAGGGGACTTATAGCAGATCGGTCGGAGTGCTCGGTCGTGCTTGCACACCGCACATCCTGATACCCACCCGGAAGGACCCGGGAGGGGGACCCAGAAGATTCGGAATCGGATCCCAGCGAACACCGGAAGCCACATAGAGAGGGCAGCCGGGAGGGACCCGCCGAACTCCCCACACACAGCATTGCTGCGCGACGGGTACCCGAGAGGAGGGACCCGCGACGCGCGTGCGATCTCGGGGGGGAGGGGGTGCCGGCGGCCGGGCGGTCGGGCTCGGCGCCGGCGGTGCGGGCATCGAGGGCAACCTCGCGGTAGCACGTCCTATCCACCGGCCGTGCTACCGTTCGTGCTGGCGCGGCTGTTCGCCTACGGGAGGAAATGCCCGCAACCGTCGATAGGACGGATCGAGACGAATGACGCGCCAGGATTGACGGGACCCCTGCGGGGGTCCCGTCGCTTAGAGGGAGCGAACCCAGGGATACGTCGCTTTCGCTGCGTCGTTCCACGGATGCATCTTCAAGCCGTACGAAGTCAGAGAGTTCGGCCGTCTTAGCCGTGGGCCGCGGTACAACCTCGGCACCAAGTCGCGTAGATAGCTCTGGTTCGTCTCACCCGCTGGGTTTGGTTCGAACGCAGCCGCAGTCGCGGAAGCAGCGATGTCCGCAAGTTGTAGTTGCTCTACTTGGCGGTCTGTTGCCAGCTTCCCGCCTGCTGGGTCGAGATGGTCCCACTTGATCTCGGTGTCGATCTCGCGCAACTTCGCCTCGTACTGACGGAGCGCCGAAACGCGAAATCCCCGCACGTGACTCAGCGTGTAGGACAGCACCGTCCTTTCGCTCCTTGCGAGCCACGACAAGCGTTCAAGTAGGTATCGGAAGGTGTAGAGGTAGGCCGCGTCGTCGTTCGGCATCGATGTGGGCAACAGCCGCTTGCAGGCGACGACCGTTGAGATTTTCAGATAGCTGGTCTCGCCCAGCATCTGTGCCGCCCGTACGCGCTGCTCCGGCTTGAACTTGTTCCAGTGAAGACGATGTTCTGGAAGGCGTCCACACGCCCCGCGAATCTCGAGCAGTCGGTCATCGCTTCGCCAGAGGTTCGAGTCGCGGCAGATCACCGCCGACATGACAAAGTGGTCACTCGACTTCCGCGTGACTCCGCGCTGCCCCGACTCATCGATGTAGGCGTGAAACGCCAACGGCCGGGACAGGCTTGCAGCCCTGGCCGCTCTCAGCAACTACTTGGCTGCCCTGCTGACCTTCTCAAGATTCGAGGAAGGACTCGTCCCGCCCACGACCGTCTCGGGTGCCCGCTACTAGACGAGTAGGCGGCCTACCCGCAAACCCGTACCGCTACGCGGCTCGGGAGGCGCCTGTCAACACACTGTCAACCTCGCCGGCTGCCCATTCCTGCTTCGCGCGGCCGACCGGCTCCCACAAGTCGGAGACGGTCAGCGGATGCTCGGCGTCGGGCTCCGAGCGCAACGTCAGGAGCCCGTGCCTGTTGGCTGTCCAGAGCTGGCGCGCGGACGCAACCTTGATCTCCGGCTTGACTCGCTTCCTGCCCGCCATGACACTCCCCTCACGTATTTGCGGATTCGTGCGCGCGGTGCGCGCGAGGACGACGATAGCGGTAGAGCGAGTCGGAGCACGTTCTAGTGATGTGGCCCTTACCCCGTCTTTGAGGGAGGGGCTGTAGGTGTGGCTACAGGTTCGGGTGGAGTGCTCGGGACGCGACCTTTCCCGAAATGTCGGTAGGGCTCTTTACTCCTCCTCTCCGTATAGGAGGAGACAAATCGGGAAAGGTTCCGACGAGCGCCGATGCCTTCAGTCGGGCGGCTGCGGGAGGAAGGGATCTTCGGAGATCGGCGGGTAGCCATGTGGCTTCGATTGCTCGGGGAGGTAGTTCTTGCCTCGGGCGCCGCGGGTGGCTTCGTACATGCGGCGGGCGTCGATCGGGAAACGTCCGATCGCTTTCTCGGCGCGGGTGAGATCGTCGCGGTCGCGCTTCTGGTGGTTGCGGAGTATGGCGATCGCACGTTGGCGGATGCGTTCGGGTAGCGGCTCGGGATCGCGCCCGCGCTCTTTGGCGAAGTGGGCGCGCAGGATCTCGTTGCGGTCGCTCAACCGGGTGAAGTCCGGCACGACGCTCTCGTGCCAGTCGGCGGCGTGCATCCAGCGCCAGTCGCCGATCGCCTGCTGTTCGGCGGGCGTGTAGCCGCCGTCCCCTCGGGTTGCGGCGGCTGCGAGGACGCGGAGGATTGGGCGGAGTGCTTCGTCGAGTTGCTCGCGTCTTGCGACCGCCATCTGTTCGTCGTCGATTGGGTCGAGTTCGTTGTAGAGGTTCTGCTCGTTGATCGCGTTGAGGAGCTTCTCAAGCTGGTCGGGCTTGATCGTCTTCTGTGCGCCGCTCTGGATGCGGCAGACGATGTAGGCGGCGACGCCGGCTTCGCCGGAGAGCCACGCGTTGAAGCTCAGGGCGCCGTTGTGTCGGCGCGCGGCGGCGACGAGCAGCGGCCGTAGCTCGTCGGTTGAGATTCGGCGGCGACGCGGATCGGGTGCGTTCGGGTCAGCGGCGGTCGCGACGATGTAGCGCAGGTTGTCGAGTCTCCACTTGACGACGCGGGCGATGTCAGGTGCCTGTAGGCCATCCACCAGTAGGTCCTCCGCCTCGACGACTCGCTTCATCAGGTCGAGGTACTCGGCGTCGGTCAACGTCTTGAAGATTTTGACTTCAACCGCCTCGAATACGTCAAGACCGCGAAGGTGAATGTCGCCGAGCTGCTCGTAAATCCACGCGCGGCTCAGACTACGCGGTTTTCGCTTGCGCTTCTTTTTGGGATTTAGCGTGCTGCCCGCATTTGGCTGTTCGACCATCCCTGACCCTTCCGTGAAGGCCGGTGCATTGATCGGCCCTGACGTGAAGGAGTCTAGATGGACACGAGGACGGCGCTATTGACGGTGGACGAGGCGCGCGAAGCACTCGGCGGGATCAGCGTCGGCACGTTCTACCACTTGGTTGCCGACGGGCTGCCTCTCGTGAAGCTGCGCTCTCGCACGTTCGTTCGGCCGGAGGACATCGCCGAGTTCGTCGAGCGGAACCTTCGTCGAACGGAGTGGGACACCCCAGGGGGTGCCCCGTGAACGGCGAAGGCCGCCCGGACAGCGGCCCTCACAACGGTTCAGCACTTCGGAGCGTAGCGGCTGGGACGGATGCGCCGCTCGGGCTCGACGACTTGATCGCCTTCGATCCTCGTCTCGCGGTGCTACTCGCCGAAGCGCGGTCGGTTAGTTCGCCTGATTGGGCGGACTATGCGCGACTCAAGCGCAAGCTCTCCGGGCTCGTTGGTTGGCGTGCTGACGCCGACCAACTCGGCTCCTCCCACGCCTACAATCTCGGCGTCGCGGCCCTCGTTGACGCGCTCCGGTTGTGATCGGCGTGGAGAGCTTCATCTCTTCGACGCCGGCCGACGTCCTGCGCCGCTGCTGCGCCTCTCTCCTCAAGGCGGCGGATTGGGTCGAGGAGGATGACGGCGCGGAGGCCGTCGCGATGATCCATCTCGTCGTCACGGACATCGAGCAGCTCGTCGAGAGGCTCGCGGAGCCCGCGTCGTGAGCGCCCCCGTTGACTGGCAGGCGCTCGCCGATCACCGCGGCCGACGGAACTCCGCGCTCGATCGCGAGGTTCGTTTCCTCCGCGCCGAACGCCGCCGCCTCGAACGGCTGCTCGCGCTCGCGCTCAAGGTCGCCACCGCGGACGGACGCGAGGCCGACCCGCTCGCCCTGCTCAACGTCGTGGCCGAGTACGCGGGCGAGGATCTGGCGCTGCCGGCGTTTATCTGCGAGGAGGCCCTTCGTGCCGCCTGACCTCCACGCGCTGCGCGAGCCGTTCGAGCGTTGGCTCTACATGCCCGACGCGCGCCCGCTGCTCGCGGTGCTCGGCACCGTCGCCGCGAACCGGCTAGAGGGCGACGCAGTTTGGCTTGTCCTGGTAGGCCCGCCCGGCGGCGGCAAGTCAGAGATCCTGCAATCGGTCGCCGGACTCCCGAACGTCCACCCGACGGGAACGCTCACCGAGCCTGCGCTACTCAGCGGCACCCCGAAGCGGGAGAAGGAAGCCGACGCGAAGGGCGGCCTCCTGCGCGCGATCGGCGACTTCGGGATCCTGCTCTGCAAGGACTTCGGCTCCGTCCTCAACATGCAGCGCGACTCGCGCGCTGCGGTGCTCGCGGCCATGCGCGAAATCTATGACGGCTCATGGACGCGGCACGTTGGAACGGACGGGGGCCGGACACTCCACTGGGCCGGGAAGGTCGGGCTGATCGCGGGCTGCACGCCGACGATCGACCGCCACCACGCCGTGATGGGCTCGATGGGCGAGCGCTTCGTCCTCTTCAGGATGCCCGAGGTTGACAGCGCCGAGCAGGCGCGGCGGGCACTCGCCCACGCCGGACGCGAGCGCGCCATGCGCGCCGAGCTCTCAGGCGCGGTCGAGCGTCTCTTCGCCGGAGGACTCACCGAACCACGGCAGCTCGACGAGGCAGAACGCGACCGGCTCGTCGCGCTCTCCACGCTCGCCGTCCGCTGCCGAAGCGCGATCGAGCGCGACGGCTACACCAGAGAGATCGAGCTGATACCGGAGCCGGAGGCGCCGACACGGCTGATCGTCGTCCTCGAACGGTTGCTCGCCGGGCTCGACGCGATCGGCGCCGACCGCGAGCAAGCGTGGTCGGTGATCGTGAAGGCCGCGGTCGATAGCGTTCCCGCGCTGCGCTGGGCCATCATCCAGCAGCTCGCCGACGCCGGCCCGACCGAAACCTCGCGGATCGCTGAAGCGCTCGGCTACCCGACTCCGACCGCTCGGCGGGCGCTGGAGGAACTGACCGCGCACGGCGTCGCGCAACGCTTCAAGCAGGGCGACGGGAAGGCAGATGTCTGGGACCTCACGACCTGGACGCGCGATCATCTTCAAGAGGCCGAGCTGCACGACACCATCGAGCTGGCGCGATGAGCGAAGCTCTCGCCCGCCGCATCGCCGACCTGCTCGCCGACGGCTCCGCGCTCACCGCCCCGGAGATCGCCCGCGAGCTTCGCCTGCGCGACATCATCGTCCGCGACACGCTCCGATCTGACCCCCGCTTCGAGCGCGAGCCGGACGCGGCCGGACGCTCACGGCAGGCGCGGCCGTGGACGCTCGCGGGAGAACTCGTCCCGCCGCGTGGGACGAGTTCTACGGGCACGGACGGGCTGGAGCTATCCGACGCGCAGGGGCAGGCGTTCGCGCCGGGAGAGGGCTTCTGGCGGCTGAACCTCGTGGACGGCGTGCCGCGCTCTGTCGGCGAAGCCATCGGCGCAGCCGAACGTGGGCGGGCCGGATGAGACTCGCCCCCGCTAAGCCGCTCGCGGACATCGACGAGAAGGAGCTGACGTCTCAGGTCGTCCAGCTCTGCCAGCTCCTCGCCTGGAAGCGCTATCACACCTGGCGCTCGAAGCACTCGGCCAGCGGCTATCCCGACGAGACTCTCGTCCGCGAGCGCGTCATTTTCCTCGAGCTGAAGACCGAGCGCGGACGGCTGAACTCCGGGCAGGTCGAATGGCTGCGTGCTCTCCTGAACGCGGGCGCCGAGGTGTACCTGATCCGCCCCCGCCACCTTGAGGCGCTCGGGACTGTCCTCGCGCACCGTGGCGATCCGTGGCAGGCACGCGGCCCGATCGTGACTGCGGCGAGCTGGCTCCGTGAGGAACTGCGGAAGGAGATCGCGTGACCGCCCCTCCCGGCAAGTACCGGACTATCTGCGCCGACCCGCCGTGGCCGATCGCAGTACGGATGGGCGCGGGCGGACGTCGGGCGCGAGCAACCGAAGTGCCGTACTCGTTCATGTCGCTGGACGAGATCAAGGCACTCCCCGTGGTCGACCTCGCCGACGAGCACGCGCACCTGTACCTCTGGTCGACGCGGCGCCTGTTCCGCGAGGGAGAAGCTGCGGCGGTCGCTCGCGCGTGGGGCTTCGAGCCGTGCGGCGAGCTGATATGGGGACTTCGCAATCCGGGGATGGGGGGCTTCCTCGGGAACGGGCACGAGCCGGTCCTGCTCGCGTCGCGCGGCGGCTTGCCGTGGCCGGAGAATGAGCTACCGGCAGGCGTCAAGTTCTGGCGGCAGCTCTACTCGATCGGGAAGGTCCACAGTGCGAAGCCCGAAGCGTTCCTCGACCTCGTTGAGCGCGTCTCGCCGGAGCCTCGGCTGGAACTCTTCGCCCGCCGTCAGCGTCTCGGCTGGGACACGTACGGGCTCGAAGCCTTGAACCACGTCGACCTCGCGGCGAAGGGTGACGCCGCGTGAACGAGCTGGCCCTCATCCTGCCCGCCGCGGCCGTCGAGGCAATCGCGCAGCGCGCCGCAGAGATCGTCGTCGAGCGGCTCGGCTCGGACGGCGGCTCGCCGTGGCTGACGCGCAAGCAGGCGGCGGCGTACCTCGGGGTGCCAGCGTCTCGGCTTGAGAAGGACAAGACAGTCCCGGCGCACCGCTGGGACGGCCGCGTGCTCTACAACCGCGGCGAACTGGACGAGTGGCTGCTCGGGTTCGGCCAGGCGGGCTAGAAGTGTCATGGTGCTTGACAAGTGGTATAGACTGTCAGCATGAATGACACATCACACATCGAGCAGCGGCTCGCGAGGAATCGCATACAGCGGGAGGCCGCCGAGGCCAAGCGCGAGGCGCTCATGCGCCAGCTCGCCGAGCTGCTCGTCCAGGGCCGGGCAGCCGGCCTCCCCGTCGCCGTCATGTCTCGTACGGCCGGGATCAGTCGCGAGACCGCCCACAAGTTGCTCAGAAGGGAGCATCAGTCATGACCACCGCCGCGCCGCGCAGGACGAAGACGAAGGCGCCGGGCGTCTATCGCTCGATCTCCGGCAAGTTCGAGATCGCGTACCGCGACTCGGACGGGCGGCTCAGGTTCCAGGTCGTCGAGGGCGGCTTCGAGGCCGCGAAGGCCGCTCGCGCCGATGTCGTCGGCAAGGTCCGCAAGGGCGAGGCGGTGCGCCCGTCGCGGCTCACGTTCGAGCAGTACGCGGAGACGTGGCTGGCCGGACTGAACAAGCGCCCGCGCACGCTCGACGCCTACAGCTACCAGCTCAACCGGCACCTGCTCCCCCGCTTCAAGCGGCGGAAGCTGACGGAGATCGCGACGAACGACGTCGCCCGCATGGTCGCCGAGATGCAGCGGGCCGGACTGTCCGGCTGGACGATCGGCGGAACGCTCACGGCCCTGTCCGGGTTGATGCGGAAGGCGAAGCGGGACGGGCTGATCGCAACGAACCCGGTCGGCGAACTCGAGCGCGACGAGCGCCCGCAGATCGACTCCAAGGAGAAGAGGATCCTCGACGAGGCCGAGATGGGCAAGCTGCTCAACGCGGCCGGCGCCTTCCGCCCTCTGGTCGCCGTCGGACTGTTCGGCGGCCTACGGCTTGCCGAGTGCCTCGGGCTCGTGTGGGAGGACGTGGACTTCGAGCGCGGCTTCATCCGCGTCCGCTTCCAGCTCGACCGGCAGCGGCAGCGCGTGCCGCTCAAGACGCCGGAGTCACGGCGCGACGTTGTGCTCGCACCGCAGCTCGGCCAGGTCCTCCGGGAGCATCGGATGGCGTCGCGGTTCAAGGGTCCGGGCGACTTCCTCTTCCCGGCACCGGACGGCGGCGGCCACGGCCACCGGAGCACGTCGCGGGGGATCGAGCGGGCCGTCGAGCGCGCCGGGCTCGGCGCCGGCGTCTCCTCGCACGTCTTCCGCCACACGTACGCCTCGCTTCTCATCGTCGGCCTCAAGCTGGATCCGGTCAGCGTCTCCCGTCAGCTCGGCCATCGGAACGTGGCGACCACGCTGAACACGTACGCGCACCTGTTCGAGCAGGCGAAGGCCGCCGACGAGATGCGCGACCGGCTCGAGGCCGGCTTCGGGCACCTGCTCCGCGCTCAAGGACGCGGCGAGTTGACATCCGCTGTTACCATCGCCGCCCGTTGACCGCGGCAGCCGAGAAAACCTCAACAGAAAAGCCCCTCTCAGCAGGGGCTTTTCTCATGGGCGGTGCAGGGCTCGAACCTGCGAGCGCCTACGGATGGAGCAGGCGGCCCTCCATGCCCCCGGCGACGGTGACCACCTGCCCCGTCACGTGGCCGGAGAGGACGTCCGATGCGAGGACGACGACCTGCGCTGCCACGTCCTCCGGTGCGCCCACCTTGCGCAGCGGCATCGTGCGCGTGATCCGTGCGACGAGCTCGGGGTCCTCGAGCGCGGCGCGGGCCATCGGCGACTCGGTCCAGCCAGGCGCCACGGCGTTCACCCGGGCCCCCGGCGCGACGCGCACGACCTCGTTCTTGAGCGAGAGCAGCAGGCCTCCGAGGACCGCGGACTTGGCGGCGGCGTAGTCGGCGTGGCCCGCCTCGCCGAAGATGCCGGCGGTCGAGCCGACGAGGACGAGCGAGCCGTGGCCGTTGCGCTCGACCTCGCGCAGGAAGCCGCGCGCCGTGAGGAACGTGGCGGTGAGGTTCTGGCGCAGGGTTTCCTCCCAGCGCGCGAGCGGCAGCTCCCAGACGGGCAGGTCCTCCTCCGGCCAGACGCCCGCGACGGCGGCGCAGACGTCCACCTGCCCGAGCGCGGCGCGGGCCTCGGTGAACAGCCGCTCGACGTCGGCCTCGTCCGTCAGGTCGCCCTGGACGAGCGGGGCGCCGCCGAGCTCGGCCGCGACCGCCCGGGCGCGCTCCTCGCCGCGGTGCCAGTGGACCGCGACACGCGCCCCCTCGGCCGCGAAGGCCCGCGCGCAGGCGGCGCCGATTCCACCGGATGCGCCGGTGACGAGCACGCCCTTGCCTGCAAGCCCCGTCTCCACGCGAGCAGGGTATCCGCCCGCCGTCAGAAGGTCTCGAGCGAGGCGCGCCGCCGCACCCACTGCGCGTCCTTGACCACGTCGTGGCCGAGCACGCGCGCCGAACCGGAAGTCGGGATCAGCAGCGTGATCAGCATCTTGATCGTCGTCGTCTTGCCGGCGCCGTTCGGTCCGAGCAGCCCGAAGAGCTCGCCCTCGCCGATCTCGAAGCTCACGCCCCGGACGGCTTCGACCTCGAGCGACCGCCGCCGGATCGTGCCGGTCGTCGTGCGGTACGTGCGGCGGAGATTGTCGGCCTCGACGACTGCCATCCCAGGGGGACAACTGTAATCGCCTGATGCCGCTATCCGCTTTGAAGCGGCTAGGCTGTCCCGCATGCGCTCCCCGCTTGAGGCCACGCTGTTTGACATGACACGGGGCGCACCGCCAGGATTGAGCATCTTGGCTGGCTAGCCGACCCAGCTCACGTACGATGCGGCACTAACCTGCTGGGCGATAGCACGTCTACACCAAGGCTTCACGACAAGGAGGGCATCTGCATATGAAGAGACAGAGATGGATCGCGTTGGCGCTTGCGCTCGGGGCAACCGCCGCGCTTGCGTCCACGGCGGGCGCGAGCCCGGCGAGGGTGAGCGGCGCACAGGCCGTGAGCTGCAAGAGCACGCTCAAGATCGCACTCGTCACCCCGCTGACCGGCGGTGCCGGATTCATCGGCAACGAGCAGCTCAGCTGGGCGAAGTACGGGGTGAAGACGCTGGCAGCCAAGTACGGCCTCAAGATCACGCTGCTCGCCGGTGACACCCCGGTCGAGCAGGGACCGGCTCCCGCGCAGGCGCTCGCCCAGAAGTACGTCGGCGACAAGAGCGTCGTCGCGGTTCTCGGCCCGGCGACCTCCGGCGCCGTCGCGGCGACGAGCAAGACCTACTTCGACGCGGGGCTTGCGCACATCTCGCCTTCGGCAACGCGCACGTCGTTGACCAAGGGCACCCCGAGGGAAGCCACGGCGGCGTTCTTCCGCGTCGTCCCGGGCGACTACATCCAGGGCCCGAGCGACGCGAACTACATGATCACCAAGCTGAACGCGAAGAAGGTCGTCCTGATCGACTTCCAGGAGCCGTACTCGGTCGGGCTCGCCGACGCCGCCCAGGCGGTGCTGAAGGCGAAGGGCGTCACCACGATCCGCGAGTCCACGTCCGTCAAGACGACGGACTTCTCGTCGCTCGTCACGAAGGTGCCGAACGACGCCGACATCGTGTTCTTCCCCAGCCAGCAGCCTGAGGACGCGCAGACGTTCGGCCAGCAGCTGCTCGAGCAGGGCAAGAAGGCGAAGGTGTTCGGCGGCGACGGCACCAACTCGCCGGACAAGTTCAAGCTGACCGGCTCGTACGTGTCCAACTTCGCCCCCGACATCAGCGGCTTCGCCTACAACAAGGCGCTGATCGCCGGCTGGAAGAAGGACAACCCGGGCGCCACGCTCGGCTCCTTCGGCCCCCCGGCGTACCTCGCCGTTCAGGTCGCGCTGAACGCGATCAAGAAGGCGTGCGACCTCGGCAACGGTGAGATCAAGGATCGCCGTGACGTCGTGCGCAACGTCAAGCGGATCGTCGTCAAGAACTCGATCCTCGGCGGTGACTTCCGCTTCTCGACGAAGTCGAACGACCCGCTGAACGCGAAGTTCTACATCTTCCAGATCCAGTCGAACGGTACGTACAAGCTCGTCGGCTAGCCGGCGCGCGGATCGGCAGTGGAGCGGCCCGGCCTGTGCCGGGCCGCTCCTCGTTTCCGGCATTAGACTCGCTTTCCGCCAGTGGACACGTTCATCCAACTCACGCTCAACGGCCTGACGCTTGGCAGCGTGTACGCGCTGATCGCGCTCGGCTACTCCCTCGTCTACGGGATCCTCAAGCTCCTCAACTTCGCCCACGGCGACGTGTTCATGGTCGGCTCGTTCATCGGGTTCGGCGCCCTGCAGCTGCTCGGTGGCTCGACCGACCCGATCGTGCCGGTCTGGCTGCTGCTGATCCTGATCACGCTTGCGGCGATGGCCGGCTGCGCCGTGCTCGGCGTCGCCATCGAGCGCTTCGCCTACCGGCCGTTGCGCGACGCGCCGCGCATCGCGCCGCTGATCAGCGCGCTCGGAGTGTCGTTCTTCCTCGCCTACTCCGTGCAGCTGATGTTCGGCTCGCAGCAGCGGGACTACGACGCGTTCTCGCTCGACGGCGGTGTCCTCTTCCTCACCGGCTTCAACATCGGCAACGTCAGGGTGCCGCTCCTGCGGATCGTCATCATCCTCTCCGCGTTCGTGCTGATGGTCCTGCTCTGGCTGCTCGTCACGAAGACCAGGACGGGCAAGGCGATGCGCGCCACCTCCTACGACCGCGAGGCGGCGGCGATGATGGGCATCGACATCGACAAGGTGATCGTGTTCGCGTTCGTGCTCGGCTCCGCGCTCGCCGGCGCAGCAGGCGTGATGTTCGCGCTGCGGGCCCCGACTGCCGCGACGATCGGCTTCATCGCCGGGCTCAAGGGCTTCACAGCTGCGGTGATCGGCGGCATCGGCTCGATTCCGGGCGCGATGGCGGGCGGTCTGATCCTCGGCTTTGCGGAGGCGTTCACGCAGGGGTACATCTCGACCCGCTGGTCGGACCTGTTCGTGTTCGTGATCCTGATCGCCTTCATGCTCCTGCGACCCCAGGGCCTGTTCGGCAAGGCCGACATCAAGAAGGTGTGAGCGGGATGACGGATCCGAACGAGCAGCAGGGCCCGCGGATCGGCAAGGACGAATGGGTCGCCCGGCACGGCGACAACAGGGCCCGGCGCGCCGGGATCGCCGGAACGATCGAGGAACGGCTGCGCGGCGTCCCCTGGTGGGCGTGGCTCGCGCTCTTCACGGGAGCCGTGTGCCTGCTGCCGCTCGGGGTCGACAGCGGCTACGCGCGGCGGATCGCCTTCGACACGGTGATCTACATGCTGCTCGCGCTCGGGCTCAACGTCGTCGTCGGCTGGGGCGGCCTGCTCGACCTCGGCTACGTCGCGTTCTTCGGCGTGGGCGCGTACACGTACGCGTTCCTCAGCTCGGACAAGTTCGACCTGCACCTGCCGGCGATCCTGACGATTCCGCTGGCCTGCGCCGTCGGCGGCGCGATCGGGCTGCTCGTCGGGCTGCCGTCGAGGCGGCTGGTCGGCGACTACCTCGCGATCGTGACGCTGTTCTTCTTCCAGATCTTCCTGACGGTGACGAACAACGGCGAGAACCTCTTCGGCACCGACGTCACGGGCGGGCCGAACGGGATCATCAACGTCGATCCGCTCGGCCTCTTCGGCCGTGAGCTGCCCGTCTCGACGGACGGCGTCTTCAACGTCTCGTACCTCTACGTGGCGCTCGCCGCCTTCGTGGTCGTGTACGTCGCGCTCCGCTTCGCCGACCAGTCGCGCACCGGACGGGCCTGGCGCTCGCTGCGCGAGGATCCGCTCGCCGCCGAGCTGATGGGCATGCCGGTCAGCTGGCTGAAGCTGATGGCGTTCGCCTTCGGCGCAGCGGTTGCCGCGCTCGCCGGGACGCTCGTCACCGCCCTGAACGCGAGCGTCTTCCCGCAGAGCTTCGAGTTCCCGCTCCTGATCACGATCTACACGATGGTGATCCTCGGCGGCGCGGGCAGCCAGGCCGGGGTCGTGATGGGCGCGATCCTGATCAGCGTCCTCCTCGAGGTGCTGCGCGAGCCCGGGGACGCGCGCGGCCTCTTCTACGCGGTGGGGCTGCTGGGGCTGTTCGCGGCCTTCCGCTTCTCGTCCAGGCTCGCCGTCGTGCTCGGAGGCACGATCGCCTTCGGCCTCGTCGCCCATGCGGTCGCCGGTGCTGTCAACGACATGTGGACCGCGGGCCTCGAGGGCGACGGCAGCCGGCTCGGCGGCTGGGCCACGCACTGGGTGATCGTCCCGGCCGACCTCGCCTCCTGGGTGACGCCCGTGTCGTACATCGGGCTCGTCGCGCTGACGCTCGTGCTGACGCTCCTGCGCGGCTGGAACCGCATCGCCCTGCTCGTACCGACGCTCTACCTCGCGGCGTTCGTCTGGGAGAACGTCATGCTCGTCAAGCCCGAGCCCACCCGTTTCGTCATCCTCGGCGCCCTGCTCGTCGCGGTCATGGTCGCCCGGCCCGAGGGCATTCTCGGCGAGAAGCGCGTGGAGATCGTCTGATGGCCGGCGCGAGGCTGCTCGAGCTCACGGGTGTGTCGATGGCGTTCGGCGGGCTCAACGTGATCGACGAGCTCGATCTCCACGTCGACGAGGGCGAGATCCTCAGCGTGATCGGGCCGAACGGTGCGGGGAAGACGACGCTCTTCAATCTCGTCACCGGTGTGTACGAGCCGACGGGCGGCGACATCCTGTTCGCCGGCGAGAGCATCAAGGGCCTCGAGCCGCACACGATCACGCAGCGGGGCATCGCCCGGACGTTTCAGACGCTGCGCCTCTTCCTGAACATGTCCGTGCGGGAGAATGTGATGGCGGCCGCCTACGGGCACACGAAGGCCGGCGTGTTCCGCTCCATGCTGCGGACGCCGGGACAGCGGCGGGAGGAGCAGGAGATCCGCGCCGCGGCGGAGCAGCGGCTCGCGTTCTTCGGCGAGCGGCTGACGGGCTACCGCTGGGATCAACCGGCCTACAGCCTCTCGTACGCGAACCGGCGCCGCCTCGAGATCGCGCGCGCGACCGCCACGAATCCGCGCCTGCTGCTGCTCGACGAGCCTGCCGCCGGGATGAATCCGAAGGAGACCCACGAGATCACCGAGCTGATCGGCAAGCTCCGCACCGAGGGCGGGTTCACGATCCTCGTGATCGAGCACGACATGCACGTCGTCGAGGGCATCTCCGATCGGGTCGTCGCCCTCGACCACGGTGTGAAGATCGCCGAGGGCTCGTTCGAGCAGGTTGCGACCGACGCGCGTGTCGTCGAGGCGTACCTCGGAACCGGCGCGGCGGAGCGGAAGTGACATGACGCCGCCGCCGCTCCTCAAGCTCTCGGGTGTCAACACGTACTACGGCTCGATCCACATCCTCCAGGACGTGAACATCGAGGTCGGGGCGGGGGAGCTCGTCTGCCTGCTCGGCGGCAACGCGTCGGGGAAGTCCACGACGCTGAAGACGATCCTCGGCCTCGTCCGCCC